>ERZ773068.217-NODE-217-length-31304-cov-43.244488_pt1 | contig 31304 bp, 30 predicted proteins | sample MGYA00580620_ERZ773068 | MGnify/ENA primary metagenome ERZ773068 (study PRJEB29015, sample SAMEA2737983) | human oral metagenome | biome: human oral; feature: human-associated habitat; material: dental | place: China | collected 2101 ... | reverse complement strand
CTAAATGTCTTGGTGGTAATTTAGGGGATTTTGGGGGGATTTTGCAAAGGTCTCATGCTGTTAGCCTAGAGCCCGCCCTGCGCTATACGGCGCTGCTGAACGACAAAATCGACTTGGTTGAAGCCTTTTCTACCGACGCCGAATTGAAGCAATATCAGCTGCGCCTGCTGAAAGACGATATTTCCCTGTTCCCCGTCTATCAGGGCACGCCATTGATGAAAGCCGAATTTGCCGAAAAAAATCCGCAAATCATGGCCGCACTGAACCGATTGGCCGGCAAAATCAGCGAAGCGGAAATGAGCGAGATGAACTACCGCGTAAAAGTGCAAGGCGAAAGCGCGGAACACGTGGCGCGGGATTATTTGGAGAAAAACGGATTGTTAGGAAAGTAAAATGGCAGTAAGCTACCTGAAACCCAAAAAGCAGCCTGCACACCAAAACCCTTCATCAACCACCCTTAAAGGATATACCATGAAACAATACCTCCTCCCCATCATTGCCGCCCTGCTGTTGGGTGCATGCACGGTAGACACCTACACGCCAACCCTGTCCCGCCAAGAAAACATACTGGGTTTTTACGGTGAGAAGGCGGGCACAGGCAACAGCACCAAACCGCAGATGTATATCATCACCGACAAAAACGAATACCGCATCACCCTGCCGCCTATTTTCCAAGCGGCGCAGCAGGCGGGCATTTTCAATGATGCTGTCCGCTACCGGCTCATTATGCGGAACATCTCCGGCAAACGTGTCCAACTGGATGCCTATTACCCGTACAGCGAGAGCCGTGAGAAAAACCTGGAAGCATTCGAGACGCAACTGAGAACCCGAAGGATTACTACCGAGCTTGGTCAAAAGTTTTATGTGTCTAAAACGGACGATGGCAAATCCATCCGCGCATGGATCGATGCGGACACCGACTGGCAGCAGGTGAAGCTGGAAAACCGCGAAGCGCTGCTGGCGCAATACCGGCGTGCCGAACCCATCAGATTGTGGATTTATGAAAATGGCCGCACGCAGCGTTCGGTCAAACCGCTGGATGGCAGCTCAATCGGCATGTTGCTGTTAAGCCCGATATTGGTTCCCGCCTTCCTCTTCACCGGTGGATTCAAGCCGTCGCGATAAGCGCCTAACCCGGCCGCAACCGGGTGCAGGCTGCTTTTTGAGCTGATGGGAATATCATTGCTTAAAGGGCATCGGCAACGCTGTACCAGATTGAATTTAATTATAAAAAGCAGCCTGCACCTAAAACAAAGAACCTTTTTCAGGTTGTCCGAACCATAACACAAAGAAAACCCACCATGAGCCTCACCATCACCGGAACGCGCCATACTGCTACCACAAAGAAACCCTAGAAGAAGCTTTCGCCAGCCGCAAAACCGCGTACCCTGACATGTCCGATTGGCAAATTGAAGCGTGGGTTTCCACCTACACCGCCATTGCCAAAGGTGAACTCGCCACCGTTTCAGACGACCTGCAGAAATTGTTGGAACGTACACCGAGACCTTTGCAAAATCCCCCCAAAATCCCCTAAATGTCTTGGTGGTAATTTAGGGGATTTTGGGGGGATTTTGCAAAGGTCTCAGCCTGAAAACCGCCAATCCGGTTTTCAGGCTGCTTTTTTGCAGCGCTAACGGCGGTGCAGTCTAGTCGCTGCTGCCAAACACTTCGGCGGCGGCGAGGATGTTGCGCGCCCAGTTGCGGTGGGTGGCGGGTTCCTGCATGGCGCCATTGGCGGCGAAGACGGCCTGTTTGCTTTCCAGAATCTGCCGCGCCAGCGCGATATCGGCGGCGGGCACGCGGTAGTGCGCTTCGATTAGCGCGGTTTGGGCGGGGTGGATGGCGGTTTTGCCGGTCAGGCCGTGGCGCAGGTCTTCGCGCACTTCCTGCGCCAGAAGTTCGGGCTTGTCGAGCCACTCGAATACCGGCGCCGACAGGTGAAAGCCGTGCGGGCGGAACAGCCCGACCAGGCGGGCGATCAGGCTGCCGATGGGGGTTTGGTACAGGGTGGCGTCGGCCGGGCGGCGCAGGTGCAGGCAGTTCAAAAGGTCGTTGCCGCCAATGCGCAGGCAGAGAATGCGGCTGCGCCATTCGTCCTGCAGCAGCATTTGGCGCAGGCGCAGCATTTCGTGTTCTTCAAAAACTTCGGCGGTTTCCAGCGTCGGCATCAGCAGGTGGCGGCCGGCCAGAGCGGCGGCGTAGCCAGGCAGGGTGTCGGCGGTGGTTTTGGGCAGCACGAAGCCGAGCAGGTTTTCCACGCCGGCAATCGCCAGCACCTGCGCCAGCACGGCGGGATTGCGCACGCGTACGAAATGTTTGCGCGTGTCGCCGGCGGCAATCTGCGGCAGGGCGTGGCGCAGCGCGGCCAGCGCGGCGGGCAGCTCGTGTTCGGCCACGGCGTCTTCGGTGCAGTAAATCAGGCTGCGGACATCGGCAAGACGGCGGCCGGAGGCGATGTCGCCCAGCTGCGGATGGGTGGCGGGAACGTACAGGCAGGCGCCGAGTCGGTGGGGATGGTGCATGGTACTCCTTTGCGGCGGGGCGGATGTCGTGGCGGCGGCAGGCAGCCTGAAAGGCGGGACAGGGCGGTTGTGCTTTTCAGGCTGCTTTGGGGCGCAAGGCAGCCTGAAAACGCGGGCTTAACGGGTGGCGGGTTGCGGCGTTGAAACAGGCAAGCAGGCGACCGCTGATTGGTCTGATAACCGGCAGCCTGAAAACCGCCAATTCGGGCGGCGATATGTTTTCAGGCTGCTTTTAAAGTGGCAGGCAGCCTGAACAAGCAAAGCGCGCCTTTCAGGCTGCCTGCCGTTTGTTTTGCAAGCAGCCTGAAATTCACAGCTGGCGGATTAGGGAAACGGCGCGGTAGGGCAGGTCGGGCTGTTCTCCAACCGGCACGTTTTTCTCGGCTGCCAGCTGCAGCAGGTGGGCGGTGTCGGGGCAGGCGGTATCGCGCACCAGCAGCAGGCCGGGACGGCGGCGCAGCAGCACGCGGGTGGCTTCGCCGATGCCGGGTTTGATCAGGTTTTCATCGGCAATGCCGTAGCGCGCTTTGGCTTCGGCCAGATAGCGGCGGCTGGTGTCGGCGGCCGCCGCGGTGTCGGCGGGGCGAGCGGCGGGCAGGCCGTTTTCCTGCATCGGGTCGCTGTGGGCGGTGAGTTCGCGGATAAAGGACTGCGACAAATCGAAGGGCTCGAACTCGCGGTAATAGACGCAGCCGTGGAAGTCTTTTTCGCCGATGGCATCGTTGAGTACCGAACGGCTGACCAGCCCGCTGACGCAGGCGTTGAGTATCGCCGACGGAATCAGGTAGTCGTCGCAGGCGGCAGCGGTGCCGGCGGTGCCGGCCAAATCGGAGAGCACATACAGGCCGCTGTCGATGGCGGTGCCGTAGCGGCGGTTGAACTCGGCGACAAAACGGTGCAGCTCGCGGCTGATCACGCCTTTGCCCGTCCAGCCGTCGATAAACACCAGGCTGCGGCTGTCGTGCCCCTGCGCGAGAATATGGCGCAGGGCGTTGGCGTCGATGCCGCGGTCGCGGATGATGGACAGCGAATAATGTGGCACGGCGCGGCGGTAGTGGCGGCTGAGTATGTGCTGCAGCATCACGCCGACAGGGGTGCCGGCGCGGGCGAGCGACACCAGCACCGGCACATCGCGGCGCGCGGCAACCAGCGCGGCCAGCTGCAGGCAGTCGGCGGCCATACGCCGGCCGTTGCGCGCCAAGGCAGCCTGAAACAGCGCGAGATACTGCGGCGAAGGCGGCGCTTCGGGGCTGAGCATTTCGCTGTAATGGCGGCGGCCGCTTTGAATCAGCGCTTCTTTGTGCGCGGTGTCGGCCACGGTTTCTACACTGATCGGCTTGAGCAGAAACTGCACCTGCTGCGGCAGGTAGCTGCCGTGGAAAGGGGGCGTTTTGTCGGTCATCGTCGGGTGGATTCTGTTAGAATGCGGCCAGCCGCAAACGGGCGGCAGTATAACCAAACACCGCGCTTTTTCAATGCCGCGGGCGCCGTTTTTTCAGGCAGCCTGAAAAAGACGATACCGGCGCGGCGGCGCCCTTTCCCCCATTCGTTTTCCGCCGCGCCGTAGGCAGCCTGAAAGCCGCCGCCGCGCGCTCTTGTTGCAGAAAGACTCCCCGCCATGAACCCCTTCTCTTCACTCGGCCTTAGCGAAGAAATCGTTGCCGCGCTCAGCGACCAGGGCTATGAAACCCCCACCCCGATTCAGGCTGCTGCCATTCCCAAAGCGCTGGCCGGCCACGACCTTCTGGCCGCCGCGCAAACCGGCACCGGCAAAACCGCCGCCTTTATGCTGCCGAGCTTAGAGCGGCTCAAACGCTACGCCAACGCCAGCACATCGCCCGCCATGCACCCCGTACGCATGCTGGTGCTCACCCCCACCCGCGAACTGGCCGACCAGATCGACATCAATACCCAGAGCTACATCAAAAACCTGCCGCTGCGCCACACCGTGCTCTTTGGCGGCATCGGCATGGACAAACAAACCGCCGACCTGCGCGCCGGCTGCGAAATCGTCGTCGCCACCGTCGGCCGCCTGCTTGATCACGTCAAACAGAAAAACATCAGTCTCAACAAAGTGGAAATCGTTGTGCTCGACGAAGCCGACCGCATGCTCGACATGGGCTTTATCGACGACATCCGCACTATCATGCAGATGCTGCCGCGCGAGCGCCAAACCCTGCTGTTTTCCGCCACCTTCGCCCCCGCCATCCGCAAGCTGGCGCAGGATTTCATGCACGCGCCCGAAACCGTCGAAGTGGCCGCGCAGAACACCACCAGCGCCAATGTCGAACAGCACGTGCTGGCCGTCGATACCGCCCGCAAGCGCGACCTGCTCGAGCGGCTGATTGTCGATCTGAACATGACCCAGGTGATTGTGTTCTGCAAAACCAAGCAGAGCGTCGATCAGGTCAGCCGCGATCTGGTGCGGCGCGGTCTTGCCGCCCAGGCGCTGCACGGCGACAAATCGCAGCAGACCCGTTTGGAAACGCTCGCCCAGTTTAAAGAAGGCAGCCTGCGCGTGCTGGTGGCCACCGACGTTGCCGCCCGCGGGCTGGACATCGCCGAGCTGCCCTTTGTCGTCAACTACGAGCTGCCCGCCCAGCCCGAAGACTACGTCCACCGCATCGGCCGCACCGGCCGCGCCGGCGCCGACGGCGTCGCCATCTCGATGATGGACGAAAACGAGCAGAAAATGTACGAAGCCATCAAAGAGCTGACCGGCAACGAATTGCCGATCTCCCGTATCGAAGGTTTCGAGCCGCGCTGGGAGCAGGCGCAGCAGGCCGCCGCAAGGCAGCCTGAAAACCGCGACAGCCGCGAGCGTCCCGCCGCCCGCCCCGGCGACAGCCGCCGCGACGCCGTTCCCGCCAACGCAGGCGCCAAAAACTCCGACCCCGCCGCTTCCTGCGGCCGCATCGCCGGCCGCGAACAACGCCGCCGCCGCGGCCGCGAACGCCCGGCCTGCGCCCTGCTGCAGCCGAACTACGGCGCGAAATAAGGGTTGGACGGCTTTCAGGCTGCCTTCTCCCAAATGGGGAAGGCAGCCTGAAATTTTTGCTAACCCCGAATCTCAAAAAAGCCGAATTTCATCTGAACGGTGTCATTAGCTTACGCAAGTCCGCTACGCTACCCCTCGCGCAGGCGGGAATGACGGTGTTTGGCGTACTTAGGGCTTTTTCTATGCTTTCAGGCTGCCTTGCCCTTGCCAATTTCGTGCCATACAAAAGCAGCCTGAAAACCCTTTGACCGGTTTTCAGGCTGCTTTTTGTTGCCGTTTGTCAGCGCTGTGTTGTTTTGTGTAAAATCTTGCTTGCTAGTTAGAATTATTTTTAAACGCATATGAGAAGGAGTGAGTGATGATGGCAGCGGTTTTTACGCGCAAACGCAGTGTGTTGTGGATTATGACGGCGCTGGCGGCGGTGCCGGCTTATGGCGAAGATGTCGAACACGGGCAGGAGTTGGAGCCGGTGGTCGTCAGCGCCAACAAGGCCGAGCGGCCGATTAGCAAGGTAACGGCCGCCGTGCAGGTGATCGACGCCAAGAAAATCGAGCAAACGGGCGCGGCGACGCTGAAAGACGTGTTTGCCAAAACGCCGGGGCTGATTCTGCAATACGGCACCTTCCCTTCCGGCAGCGCGGTGTCGAAAAGCTCGGTCAACCTGCGCGGCGTCGGCGCCACCGGCTCGCTGTGGCTGCTGGACGGCCGCCGTTTGGCGGGCGAAGTGAACAATCCCTACGATATGGACCGCATTCCCGCGTCGATGATTGAGCGCATCGAAATCGTTAAAGGGCCGATGTCGGCGTTGTACGGTGCCGACGCGATGGGCGGTGTCATCAACATCATCACCAAACAGCCGGCGCGCGACGGCGTGAAGGGCGAAGTGTCGGCCTCCGCCGGTATCAACCGCCACGGCGACGGCGGCAACAAGCAGATCGGCGCCAATGTGCAGGCCAAAGCGGGGCGTTTTGCTGCCAGTCTCTACGCTTCGCATATCGACAGCGACCCCTACGGCGAAAACGAAACCACCGCCACCCGCGTCGGCCCGCGCCGCCTGCTGCCGCAGCAGATGGCGGGTGCCACCGGCAATGCCGCCATCGCCAAAATCAAAGCCGGCTACGATGTGCCGGTGAGCTACCGCGAAAACGCCAAAGTCAGCACCCTCGGCGGCCGCTTCACCTTCGATGCCGCCGACAGCCTGAAACTGGGCGCGGAATTTAATTGGTTCGACGAAAAACGCAACGGCGCCTACCGCGGCGTATTCCATCCCAGCGGCTACAAAATCCGCAATCCGGCCGGACAGGCGCAGCCGCTGCCTGCTTTCGACGTGCCGGTCTTGTCGCGCGACCACAACCGCCGCCTCGATCTGGCCGCCGACGCCAAATACGAGTTCGGCGAAAACGCCAATGCCAAACTGCGCGTGTACCGCTCGTCCTACAAAAAACGCAACACCACCACCCTCAGCCATCACGCCGACTTCGGCTACCCCAACGAAGACGCCTCGGCCACCGGCGGCATGAACGCCAACGTGCGCTTCACTGGCTACGAATTAAGCAGCAACTGGCAGATCGCCCCCGCCCACCTGCTCACCGGCGGCCTCGAATACCGCCGCGAAATCCGCGAAGCCACCGTGCTGGCGCCGGGCAACGAGTTCAACACCCGCAAAGCGGCCACCGCCGCCGTTTACCTGCAGGACGATTTCACCCTCGGCGACAGTTGGGCGTTTACCGTCGGCGGCCGCTACGACCGCTACAAAAAAGACGCCTACACCGACGCCAACAACCAAGCGCGCGACGCTAAGAGCCACAACAAAGCCACCTTCCGCGTCGGCGCGGTGAAAAAATTCGGCGACGCCTTCAGCCTGCGCGCCAACATCGCCCAAGGCTACCGCGTGCCCGACGTGCGCGAACTGTTCGTCCACAAGCAAACCCCCGCCGGCATGCAGCTGGGTGCCGACACCATCGACGGCCGATTCGGCAAAACCGCCTACGAGCTCAAGCCCGAATCGTCGGTCAGCTACGAACTGGGCGCGTCGGGCAAGGCCGGCCGGCTGTCCTACGGCGTCAACCTGTTCCACAACCGGATGAAAGACCGCATCACCCAAGTCAGCCACCCCTCCGCCAACCCCGCCACCGCCGGTTTGAGCTACTACACCTTTGAAAACGTCAGCAAGGCGCGCAGCCACGGCATCGAAGCGAACCTGAACTACCGCATCACGCCGCAGCTTAGCGCCAGCTTCGACTGGACGGAGCTGCGCACCCGCAACCAAGCCACCGGCCGCGAACTCGATTTCAGCCCGCGCCGCCTGATCGGCACCGGCCTGAACTGGCAGGCCAAACGCCTGAGCGCGGGTGTGCAGCTCAAACACGTCGGCCGCCAGCAGTATCAGGAAGGGCAGGCGTTTTACCGCACCAAGTCCTACACCCTGACCAACCTCAACGCCGCCTATCTTCTGGGCGCGCAAAAACAAATCCGCCTCTACGGCGGCATCGACAATGTGTTCAACCGCAAAGTCGACAAAAAACTCGGCAGCGACGTCGGCACCTATTTCTACGGCGGTGTGAAATACGCTTTTTAAACGCCGCTCCGCCCGCCGCGTGTTTTTCAGGTTGCCTTGTCCCTGCAGGCAGCCTGAAAACATTGGCACGCTTGTAAAGGCCGCTTTACCAATCCTTGCACTTATGGGCAGAAATCGGCATTATCGCGCCGGCTGCGCGGCAGCTTGCGCCGCCCGAACCCAACGAAGGAAGAAATTTGATGAAAAAACAGCATATTCGTATTTTCAGGCTGGCGCTGCTGCCGCTGGCTTTAACTTTGGCGCTGCCGGCGTTTGCCGATAACAGCGAATTGGAAACGGTAAACGTGCAGGGTAAGAGCAGCGCCCGTGCGCCGGTAACCAGCAAAACCATTGCCCGCTCCACCGCCGTCAGCCTGCGCGATACGCTGCGCGACGAAACCGGCGTCCAGTTCGGCGGCGGGCAGGGCAGCACTTCGCAATGGGTCAGCATCCGCGGCGTAGCCGAAGACCAAATCGATATCGTAGTGGACAACGCCAATGCCGGCGACACACCGGTATTCCACCACCAAAGCCGTATGGCGCTTGATCCGGCGCTGGTAAAAATCATCGGTGTGGACAAAGGCACCGGCTCGGCCAGCGCCGGAATCGGTGCCACTTCCGGCCGCATCCGCGCCACCACGCTCGATGCCGCCGACCTGCTCAAGCCCGGCCGGAACGTCGGCGCGCGCATCAATGGCGGCGTTTATTCGAATACCGGTTTTACCGCCGGCATCACCGGCTATGCGCGCTTTGACGCGCTCGATCTGCTTGCCGGCGTCAATTTCACCCGCCAGGGCGACTATAAAGACGGCAAGGGCAACAAAATCAAAGGCACCGAAGCAGACAGCAAAGGCTATCTGGCGAAAATCGGCTACCACTTCGACGAAGCCAACAGGGTAGTGCTCAGCCACCGCCGCGAAGAAGTGGACGGCGACCGCGCCCTGCGCAATGAGTTTGCCAACCAGCCGCCGATGCGTACCGACTTCACGCAGGACACCACCAATCTCGAATACTTCGGCCGCCTGCCCTTTGCCCGCGAAATCGAAGCCAATATTTTCCGCAGCCGTATCACCGACGACAAACAGCCGCTGAACCCCAACGCCCCCGTACCGCCCGGCGTGCCGCCGATTATGAGCGGCAAAGTGCCGATGTACGGCGCCATCCGCACCACCGGCGCCAACTTCGGCCTGACCAGCGACATCGGCAGCCTGCTCACGCTCAAATACGGTATCAACTGGCGCAGCATCGCTGCGCACAACGCCGCCAGCAGCAGCCAGAAAAAAATCGACAGCGGCGTTTATCTCGAAGGCATCTGGCAGTTCAGCCCCGTTACCCTGACCACCGGCCTGCGCTACGACCGCTTCCGCTACACGCCGGAAAAAGGCGCCGCCCGCTCCGTCGGCCGCTTCAATCCCAGCATCGGCGCGGTATGGGATATCAGCCCCGCCTTCTCACTCAACGCGTCCTACAACACCGCCAGCCGCAGTCCGCGCCTGCAGGAAGCTATGCTGGCCTTGGGTAACACCCGCCTGGCCGACGATATCAAAGCCGCCCACGCCCGCACCGCCGAAGCCGGATTCAAATTCCGCCATGCCGGATTCGCCGTTTCAGGCAGCCTGTACCGGCAGACGGTTAAAGACTACATTGCCCCCGTCAATTACGTGCTGACCAACAGCGGCAAATTCACCAACACCGGCTACGAAATCACCGCCGCCTACCGCTGGCAGGGGCTGCACGCCCGCGCCGGCATGTCCTACAGCACCCCGCGCCTGAACGGCAAAATCGCCGACAACGCCGCGCTGGCTTTTCCGATGGGACGCCAGTACCACGCCGGCCTGAGCTACAAATTCGCCCGCCCTCAGCTTGAAATCGGCTGGCGCGGCCGTTTCGCCCAAGCACGCGGCTGGTGCTGCACCACCAACCGCACCCGCCAAACCCTGTCGCCACACCGCGCGGGCTACGGCGTCCACGACCTGTACGCCAGCTGGCAGCCCTTGGCCGATGACAGCCTGAACGTCAATTTTTCGATAAACAACGTCGGCAACAAACAGTATTACAGCCACAGCGAACGCGATGCAGCCATCTCCGGCGGCAATGCCCTGCCTGAAAGCGGCCGCGATGTCCGGTTGGCGGTAAACTACCGTTTCTAACCGGCTTAAGGCAGCCTGAAAGCATCAAAACGGCTTTCAGGCTGCCTTTTAAAGCATGATTGAAAACACTTACACGCATGGGGAAACCACCATGAAGTATCGCGACCTGCGCGAATTTATCCAAATGCTTGAAGCGCAAGGCAGCCTGAAAAGGATCGCCCATCCCGTGTCGCCGCATTTGGAGATGACCGAAATCGCCGACCGCGTGCTGCGTGCCGAAGGGCCTGCATTATTGTTTGAACACGCCGTGCGCCCCGACGGTAGCCGCTACGATTTTCCCGTGCTGGCCAACCTGTTTGGCACGCCCGAGCGCGTGGCGATGGGCATGGGTGCGGACAGCGTTGCCAAGCTGCGCGAAATCGGGCAGACGCTGGCGTATCTGAAAGAACCCGAGCCGCCCAAAGGCATCAAGGACGCATTTTCCAAGCTGCCGCTCTTGAAAGACATTTGGAGCATGGCGCCCAAAGTCGTCAAAAACGCGCCCTGCCAAGAAATCGTGTGGGAAGGCGACGAAGTGGATTTGACCCGCCTGCCGATTCAGCATTGCTGGCCGGAAGATGTCGCGCCGCTGGTAACGTGGGGCTTGACGGTAACGCGCGGGCCGCACAAAAAACGCCAAAACTTAGGCATTTACCGCCAACAACTCATCGGCAAAAACAAGCTGATTATGCGCTGGCTGTCGCATCGCGGCGGCGCGCTGGATTATCAGGAGTTCCGCAAACTCAATCCCGATACGCCGTATCCCGTCGCCGTCGTGCTCGGTTGCGACCCCGCCACCATCTTGGGCGCGGTTACGCCCGTGCCCGACACTTTGAGCGAATACCAGTTTGCCGGCTTGCTACGCGGCTCGCGCACCGAACTGACAAAATGCATCGGCAGCGATTTGCAAGTGCCCGCCCGCGCCGAAATCGTGTTGGAAGGCGTCATCCATCCGAACGAAACCGCATTAGAAGGCCCATACGGCGACCACACGGGCTATTACAACGAGCAGGATTACTTCCCCGTGTTTACGGTGGAACGCATCACCATGCGCGAAAACCCAATTTACCACAGCACCTACACCGGCAAACCGCCCGACGAACCGGCCGTCTTGGGTGTGGCGCTGAACGAAGTGTTCGTGCCGCTGTTGCAAAAGCAGTTCCCCGAAATCACCGATTTCTACCTGCCGCCCGAAGGCTGCTCCTACCGCATGGCAGTCGTGAGCATGAAAAAACAATACGCCGGCCACGCCAAGCGCGTGATGATGGGCTGCTGGTCGTTTTTGCGCCAGTTTATGTACACCAAATTCATCATCGTGGTGGACGACGACGTGAACGTGCGCGACTGGAAAGAAGTCATCTGGGCGATCACCACGCGCATGGACCCCGTGCGCGATACCGTGCTGGTGGAAAACACGCCGATAGACTATCTGGATTTTGCCAGCCCCGTGAGCGGACTCGGCGGCAAAATGGGCTTGGACGCCACCAACAAATGGCCGGGCGAAACCCGGCGCGAATGGGGGCGCGTGATTGAGCACGATGCCGCTGTGACGGCGAAGGTGGATGCGATGTGGGGGGAGTTGGGGTTATAGGCTGCCTTAATCATCAAATGAGCATATTGAGTTGAGCCCCAACAACTGCGCAATGTAAAAAATATCGGGTTTGCCGCCCGAGCCACCTGCTGAAAACCCAAAGGCAGCCTGAAAAAAGGAAACTCCCATGCCCATCAAAACCATCACCCCCATCGCCCTATTATTCGCCGCCGCGCTCGCCCAAGCCGAGCCGCTTTATTTCTACGCGCAAAAAGACAAAATTGGCGTAAAAACCGCATCAGGGCGCATAGTGATTGCGCCGGTAAAAGTCATGCCCCCCTTCGCCCACTACGCCGAAGCCAAACGCCCCATTCGCGAGCACACCATAGAAATCTGTTTTTCCGAACATTTCAACGAAAACCGCGACGATGCCATCGCTGCCGATGCAGGCGATGTATTCAGCCGCAGCGGGCAATATCTATATTCGCCCATCGTGTACGACAACGACTGTGACTACTGGCAGGAAGGCATGCGCCGCTATGTGGAAAACGGGCGCGTCGGCTTTGTGCGCCGCGACGGCAGCCGCGCCACGCCCGCGCAGTGGGATTTCGCCACCCCATTTGAACACGGCTATGCCACCGTGTATCGCGGCGGCTGGCAGAAAGAATGGACAGACGACGAGCATTGGACGCTTGCCCCCGCTACGCCCGATGCCGTGAGCGAAGTCATCAACCAGCGCGGCGAAGCGGTAGCGGGAGGCAGCCTGAAAACAGCGGCAGACGACGTGAAAATCGGCGGCAAATACTATCCCAACCCCTTTGCCTACACCCCCGCCGAGCAGCGCATGGCGGACTATTTCAACCAACAGCCCGTGTTGCAGGCATTGTCCCGCTATGATGTTGATTCGCCAGAAGATGCTGCCAAACTGGCACTGAAATTTGAAATCGTGGAACGCCCCTCCGCCGCCCTGTCTTACTATGTGCTGCGAGGCTTTGACCCCGACGGTGATGCCCACGATGACGCTTTTTTTCTGGTCAGCGCGGACGGCAAACAGCGTTTCGCCGTCAACGGCTACGACGCGCTTTCGCTCGGAAATCATGTTAAGAAAACCCCGCTGCGCCACTGGGTGCGCGGCAAACTGCTTCAAGCGCGCGACTATCTGCGCGAACACCCCAACAAACCGCACCGCTTTGATGTGGATAAATATTTACGGCAATGGCGGTAGGCAGCCTGAAAGCGGAAAATTCTGTTTTCAAGCTGCAATTGGGCATATTTATTATCCCGTCGATGCCGATTCGCCGCAGTACATGGTGCTCTTATCCGCGCAAACTGCCCTGTCCCACGAGGAAAACCGCATTAAAATCCGATAGAAAAAAAAACGGTCTGGCATATCAGGGGGCGCTTGGCAAAAATATGCACGAATTTTGCTTGTAAATATTTATCCATTTAAATTCTGAGATGTTTCAGCAGGCAGCTATTGCGCAACTTGTTTTGCGCAAGATTTTTTGTAATAATTTACAAAATTTTAAGAAAGTAAACAGACGTCATATTTACACTATGCTATGCCGTCATTCGTATTACCCATCCGCAAAATAAATCCGCCCGCAATGCGTTAAGCTTGCTTGCGTAATTTTTGGATGGGCATCGATTTGTTTGCTTGCCATTTTGCCGGTCTGAAAACACGTTTCTATCGAACGAAAGGAAATCCATGAGTGAGAATGCCGCGCCCAAAACCGATTACACCGGTTTAAAACGGTACCAGGGGATGATTATCTCCATTGGTATCTTCGTTGTATTGCTGGCGGGGTTGTTGATTTATGCCAGCAACATTTCCAGCGAGATTGAAGAAGACTCCATCCAAAGTTACGTTGCCGCCGAAATGGGTAACTCGTATGGCGAATTGCTGGAAAACGTCCAGCTACTCATGCTCAATACCCACCAAGACCCGCGAAGCCCCGTGGTGCAAGGTGCGTTAAAACGCGCCAAAGAATCGCAAGACGTTTTTTCGCGTTCGCTGCAGGCTATGGCTGCAGGCGGCGATTATCTTTCCATTGACGGTAGGCAATACTTGGTGGACGCCTTCGATAAAGGCGAGAAAAAAGCCATGATGGAGGAGATGGTGAAAAAATGGAAAGATTCCAAACTCATCGTAGATGCATATCTCAAAAAAGCCGAAGACCCCACTGCCGATGCTGCTCTGGTTGATGCTGCGTTATTGAGTCTGCAAAACAACAACGCCCGCTTTACCGAAATCACCAATTTCTTGCTGGCAGACAAGCGTGCCAAATTGGAACAACTTTCCGCCCAATTAAAAAACGTAGAGGTTTTTGGTATCGTGGGTGCGGTGTTGTACCTTGCCCTGTTCTTGAGCTACTTCATCCGCAAACTGCTCACCGCTGACAAATTGGCAGATGAAGCGAAAAAAGAAACCACCGAGATTATGGATACGGTAACTACCGGTCTGTTCCTGGTGGACAAAAACCTGACCATCGGTTCGCAATACTCCAAGCAGCTCGAAACGCTTATCGGCCAGAAAGGCGTAGGCGGCAAAAACTTGCTCGATGTGTTGGCCAGCTTCATCAATACTTCCGACTTGAACACCGCCAACGACTTCATCGGCCAGCTCTATAATGCGCGTACCAAAGAACGCCTGATCGCCTCGCTCAACCCCCTGATCCGCCAAAAAGTGAATATCGACGAGAAAGAGCGCTTTTTGGACTTCAATTTCCGCCGCGTTTATCACGGTAAGGACATTACCCGCGTGCTGGTAAACGTGGAAGATGTAACCGATGCTGTGCTTTTGGAACAGAAAATGGAGCAGGAGCGCGAGCAAAACGACGTGCAGCTGGAAATGCTCAGCACCATTTTGCAGGCCGATCGCGATTCTCTGAACGACTTTATCGCCAATACCAACCGCCACATCCAAAGCATTAATACCGTGCTCAAGTCGCAAGGCGAGGACAAGGTTTCGCTGCAGGAAAAAGTGGACGCCATTTACCGCGAAGTGCACAGTATGAAGGGCGAATCGTCCGCACTGAAATTGAGCGGCTTTACCAATATGGCGGAAAACTTCGAGACCAACCTGAACCGTCTGAAGCAGATGCCCAAGCTGTCGGGTGAGAACTTTCTCGGCCTGGCGGTACAGTTGGAAGAATTGATCCGCCTGAACCACACCATTGAAGACTTGCTGGCGAAAATCGGCAGTAATGCGCCCATCGTCTTAAATGGCAACGAAGCAGCTGCGGCTCCGCGCAGCAACAACAGCCGCTACGCTATGTTTGTTGCCGACATCGCCAAGCGTAACCACAAAGAAGCCGCCTTTACCTACAGCGGCTTGGAAAGCACCGGCAGCGATACGGTGGACGGCGTAATCGGCGAAATCGCCATCCAACTGCTGCGCAATGCAGTGGTGCACGGTATCGAAACGCCGGACGTTCGCAACAAGCGCGGCAAACTGCCCGTCGGCCACGTCCACATGAGCCTGCAGGAGCAAGGCGACAAATTCCTGCTGACTGTTGAAGACGACGGCAACGGCATCGATTACGACGCTATCGCCCAAAAAGCAGTGAATATGGGCAAGTACACCATTGACGAAGTGGCCAAACTCGACAAACGCAGTCTGGTTGCCCTGCTGTTCAGCCCCGGCTTCTCTACCGCCGGCAACAGCAACGAAGACGCCGGCAGGGGCGTGGGCTTGGACATTATCAAAGACCGCGTGGTTTCGCTGAAAGGAACGGTAAACGTCGCCAGCCGCCCGCAGGGTTACACCCGCTTCAGCTTTACCCTGCCAAAAAATTGAGAGAAGGATTTAAACCATGGCAAAACGCATTATGATTGTTGATGACTCCAACGTTATCCGCAATCGCATTTCACGCGGCTCAAGCACAATGGATTTTGAAGTGGTGGCATCGGCATCCAACGGCGAAGAGGCCGTCGCGCTGTACCGCCAGCACCGCCCCGATGTGGTTACGATGGACTTGACCATGCCGAAAATGGACGGTTTGGAATGCATCTACCAGATTACCAGCATGGATGAAGACGCCAATATTCTGGTGATATCCGCCTTGTCGGACAAGGCGACCGGCATCAAAGCCCTGCAGCTTGGCGCGCGCGGTTTTCTTTACAAACCGTTTTCCGACGAAGATTTGTTCCATGCGCTAGAAGAAATGCTGGAAGAGTAATTTCAGGCTGCCTGCACGCGGTGCTTGTGCAGGCAGCCTGAAACATCCCGATTCGAAAACTAAGGTTAGAAAATGAAAGAAGAAAAGTTACAGGTATTTATCGACGGCGTGCAGAAATACTTCGCCCAAATGATTATCGGCGAAGAATTGGTGGTCGGCACCCCCTATCTGATTGAAAACAAAATTCCTTCGGCTAAAGACTTTACCGGCGTGATTGCCATTTCCGGCAAAAACCAGGGCGTGGTCTATTTCACCGCACCGCGCGAACTGCTCGAGCGGCTCTTGGTATTGATTGGCGAAAAAGACACCAGCGAAGCCCTGATGGTCGATTTGGTGGGCGAAGTGGCCAATACCATTGCCGGCAACGCCCGCAGCGAATTTGGCGAAGAATTTGAAATTTCGGTGCCCATCGTATTGCGTGGTGCGCCCGACGAAATTCTGCTGCCGCGCAAAGACCGCTCCTTCGTTATCCCGATTACTTGGCGCAACCGCAGCGCCGCCATCGTCATCAGCCTGCGCAAATAGTTTCAGGCTGCCCTAACCGTTTTTTCAATTACACAGTAGAGAGAGAACTATAATGATTTCATTACGGCGTTTTATGTCCCTGGTGGTAATGTTTTCTTTGGCAGCCTGCGGCGGCTCCGGCAACGGCGACAGCGAAACGAAAAGCGCATCGGCTGCGGGAAACCTTGTGGAGGATACCCGCCCCGTGCAAAACGTATTTTTCGAGTCCCGCGGCTTTGCGCCCTTTGTGATGGCGGATGCCGACAACCGCCCATCCGGCTTCGGTATCGATATTGTTACCGCCATCGGTGACAAACAAGGCTTTCAAGTAAACTTCGTTCCCCACCCGTTTGTGGGTATGCTGGAAGATTTAGGTAATGGTGCAGACATCGCGGTTTCCGCAATTTCAATTACCGACGAGCGTAAAACTATCGTTGATTTTACCAACTCACACTTTGAAACATCACTGGGTCTGATTGTGCCTGAAAACAGCCCGATTACTTCATTGAACGACGTAAAAGGCAGAAAGATTGCTACAGTAGTCGGCACAGTGGGGGAGTCTACCTTGGCTAAACTGCAGGCCGGCAACGGTACTGTGGTTCAAAGCCCGTCTGTGTGGGAGGCAGTCCGCCAAGTGATGCTTAAAGAAGCTGATGGTGCATTCGCCGACTTGGGTCCTTTGTACTATTACTCCAATAACTACAAAGAACAAAAGCTGCGTGTAGTAAGCGACAACACCTTGCCTAAAGAACATTATGCTTTGGCAGTGAAAAAAGGTAATACCGAACTGCTCAACAAGCTCAACCGCGGTTTGGAGCAAATCAAGGCCGACGGCACCTATGATAAAATCTATCAGAAATGGTTCTCGATCGAAGCCCAAAGCGCTTCGGCACCGACACCGACATCGAACAGATAACCGGCCGCCAAAGTTTTCAGGCTGCTTCAAGAAATTGAAGCAGCCTGAAATTTATCCGTCCGGCCAAACGCTGCGGTGGCAGAGTGCTCGCTGCCCCGTTGCCGTATGGGGTTGATAACGAACGTGCCGTTTTTCAGGCTGCCTGTAAAGGCAAAGCAGCCTGAAAACCATCTGCAGTTTTATTTACCCGCTTCCTGCCGCGCTCCGTCGCGCAAATCGGTCAGTTCCGTTCCCGCCCAATAATCGTAAAGAAACTGGTGGCGGTGGTTTAAAAGGGCGAAGCCCCACGGCAGTATCCACCAGCACAATGCTGCTGCTGCGGCGGTTTTGGGCGGGATGCCGCTGCGGCGCAGGCCGGCGTAGGCCGCCAGCGGCAGCACCACCAGCAACGCGACGGCGGCGGCAAAACGGCGGCGGTATTGGTTCAGCGTCGGACGGCTTCCCGTAGCAGCGTTCAAACCGATGCGCCACACCCGCATCGGCAGGGTCTGGCCTTCGCGCAGCCAGTTGAGTTTGAAGTAGTACCACCAGCCGGCCAGCAGCAGCAGGCCGGTCAGCGGTACGGTTAAGGCGGTGGCGGCGGGCAGTTGGCGCACAATCAGGGTGTTGGCGATGCCCGCGGCCAAGCCGGCAACGGCGCTGACGGCGCCGACCAGCAGGGCTTCGTAAAGCAGCGCAGCAAAGCGGCGCATCAGAGGGGCGGGGCGGTTCATGATACTGGGGTGGGAAAGGTTGGACAAAACCGCCTGCAGGCAGCCTGAAAAGGAGAAAACCGGTTTTCAGGCTGCCTACAGGCTTTTTGCTTTAAGCGGCATCGTCTTTGACGCGGGTGGCCATCAGGGTATGCAGCCGGCGTTTGTCGGCGCGAGCGACGGTAAACAGCAGGCTGCCGATTTGGGCTTTTTCGCCGCGGCCGGGCAGGTGGCCGAGTTCTTCGATCAGCAGACCGCCGATAGTGTCGGCTTCTTCGCTGCTCAAATCGGTGCCGAAAAAGGCGTTGATGTCGGCAATTTCGGTGGCGGCTTTGATGCGCCAGCGTTCGGCGGAAACGGGAAAAATATTGTCGGCGCTTTCGTCTTCGTCAAATTCGTCTTCAATTTTGCCGACGATTTGCTCGATCAGGTCTTCAAAGGTCAAAAGACCGCTGATGCCGCCGTATTCGTCCACCACGATCACCATATGGTTGCGCTGCTGCTGCAATTCGGTGAGCAGGGCGTGCAGGCTTTTACTCTCGGGCACGAACACGGCGGGGCGCAGGATGTTTTCCAGCCGGAAATGCTCGGGATTCAAAGTGTATTTGAGCAGGTCTTTGGCGTGCAGGATGCCGAGCACGTGGTCTTTGTCGTCGGCGATTACCGGAAAGCGCGAATGGGCGGTTTCGACGGCATAACCGATGATGCGCTCGATGCTGTCGGTGGTTTTGATGACGTCCATGCGCGCGCGGCTGACCATCGCATCGCGCACGCTCATGTTGCTGAAGCGCAGCACGTTTTCAAGCTGCTGCAGGGTGTCGGCGCCGATGGTTTGCTCGCGGCGCGCCTGCTGCAGCATCTGCAGGATGTCTTCGGCGCGGGCTTCGCGGCGGTGGCGGACGAAGCGGCGGCGCAGGCGGGAAAACAGGCTTTCCGGTTTGCCGGCGGTATCCATCAGGCGGACTCCTGTGCGTAAGGGTCGGGGTAGCCCATTTGGGCGAGCAGGCGGGTTTCCAGCGCTTCCATGTCTTCGGCTTCGGCGTCGTCGATGTGGTCGTAACCCATCAGGTGCAGGGTGCCGTGCACCGCCAGATGGGCGCAGTGCTGGGTCAGGGTTTTGCCCTGCTCGGCAGCTTCGCGGGCGACAACTTGCGGGCAGATCAGCAAATCGCCGCGCAAGATGCCGTCGTCTTCGGGCAGGAACATCTCGCCTTCGTTGAGCGCGAAGCTGAGTACGTTGGTGGCGTAGTCTTTGCCGCGGTAATCGCGGTTGTAGGAGCGGGCTTCGTCTTCGTCCAAAAGCAGCAGGCCGATTTCGGCGCGGGCGCCGTCGTGCTTGAGTGCCTGCCAGATCCAGCGGCGCCATTGCTGCGCGGCAGGCAGGCCGGGAAAGCCCGAGCGGTCTTCGCTGTGCAGCCGGAAACGCTGCTGCCAGATGCGGTAAAAGGGATATTGTTTGGCTTTTTTCATGGTTGGTTTGGGGCGCGGGGAACCGGGTTTCGCACCGTGGAAAAAACGGCTTTCAGGCTGCCTTCGGATGTTTTCAGGCAGCCTGAAAAGATTAAAAAGCGGCTTCGCCGAGCAGCTGTTCGCGGGTCAGCAGAAAGACAAAACCGTCGCCGCCGCTGGTTTCGAGCCAGACAAAGGGCAGCTCGGGAAAGGCGGCTTCGAGCACATCGCGGTTGTGGCCGATTTCCACCAGCAGCACGCCGCGCGGATTGAGCAGGGCGGCGGCCTGGTCGAGAATGCGGCGCACCGCGTCCAGACCGTCTTCGCCGCTGCCCAGCGCGATTTCCGGCTCGCACAGGTATTCTTCGGGCAAATCGGCCACCGATTCGGCATCGACATAGGGCGGGTTGGAGACAATCAGATCGTAAGCACCGTCCAGCCCCTCAAACAAATCGGTGTGAATCAGCTTGATGCGCTCTTCCAGCCCGTAGCGCTCGACATTGATTGCCGCCACTTCCAGCGCGTCCAGGCTGATATCGGCGGCGTCGATTTCGGCGGCGGGGTAGTGGTGCGCCATCTGCACCGCCAGACAGCCGCTGCCGGTGCACAAATCGAGCGCGCGGTGAACCAGCTCTTCATGCTCCAACCACGGCAGCAGCGGTTCGCCCAAGAGTTCGCTGATAAACGAGCGCGGCACCAGCACCCGCTCGTCCACATAAAAATCAAACTCGCCCTGCCATGCTTCGTTGGTGATGTAGGCGGCGGGGATGCGCTCGAGCACGCGGCGCGCCAGCACCGCCAGCACCGCCTCGCGCTCCTGCGGCAAAAGTTCGGCATCCAGATAAGGCTCGAGCGTATCGGGCGGCAGGTGCAGCGTGTGCAGAATCAGATAGGCGGCTTCGTCGTAGGCATTGTCGCTGCCGTGGCCGAAAAACAGCCCGGCCTGATAAAAACGGCTGACGGCAAAGCGCAGCAGGTCGCGCACGGTTTTCAGGCTGCCTGCGGCGGCAAACAATTCCTGCATTTGGGCGGTGGGGGCGGTGGTCATGACCGGCGGCTCCGTGGAAAAACGGGCGATTATAGGGAATGTTCGCCGCATCCGCCACACGGCGGCAGCGGCAGCCTGAAACGCCTGCAGCAGCGCTTTCAGGCTGCCGGTATGACGGCGCCGGCCGGATTGTATATAATGCCGCGCATTCGGCCGCGTGCCGGACGGTTCATTCAACCCCATCAACCCGATGAAAAGGATATACGGATTATGAAACACAACCGCACTCTGCTTGCCGGCGCACTGGCCGCCGTTTTCGCCCTTGCCGCCTGCCAGCAGCAGGTTCAGAATAACGCTGCTTCCGGCGCTGCCGCTTCCGGCGCCGCACCTGCCGCCTCTGGTGCCGCACCTGCCGCCTCTGGTGTCGCCGCCCCCGCCGGCTTGGATACCGAAGCCAAACAGGTCAGCTATCTGATCGGTTACGAGCTGGGCAAATCGCCGGTGGTGGCCGAGCTCAAAAGCAACGGCGTCGAAATCGACACCAAAGTCCTGGCCGAAGCCATCGCCGAGAGCTTGGACGGCAAACCTTCTAAAATCAGCGAACAGCAGGCGCAGCAGCTTTCCGAGTCTCTGAGCAAAAAAGCCGAAGCCATGGCCGAGAAAAAAGCCGGCGAAGCTAAAGAAGCCGGCGAGAAATTCCTGGCTGAAAACAAAGGTAAGGAAGGCGTGCAGACCACCGCTTCCGGCCTGCAGTACAAAGTCAACAAAGAAGGCAGCGGCGCCCAGGCCGCCAAAGGCGACGTGGTATCCGTGGAATACGAAGGCCGCCTGACCAACGGCGAAGTGTTCGACACCAACAAAGGCCAAGATGCCTTTGCCGTACCGCTGGTGGACAACACCGTAATCCAAGGCTGGATCGAAGGCCTGCAGCTGATGAAAGAAGGCGGAGAATACACCCTCTACATCCCCGCCAACCTGGCCTACGGCGAGCGCGCGCCCAGCCCGAAAATCCCCGCCAATTCCGTGCTGGTGTTTGACATCAAAGTCAACAAAGTGGAAAAAGGCGCGGCGAAAAAACTGCTGCAAGGCATGCAGCAACAGCAATAAGCCACCCAAACCGGCAAGCAAAAACGCCCGCGAGTTTCGCGGGCGTTTTTGCGTTTTCAGGCTGCCTGTTCCGTACCCAAAAGCAGCCTGAAAGCCGCCGGTGGGCGGATTTCCGTTGCACGCCGGTTTCAGGCTGCCAAGCGGAAGCAAAAAAAGCAGCCTGAAAGCAGAAAACCGCTTTTCAGGCTGCCTGCGGGGCTTACCAGCCTTTGTGCCGGATCAGGCTGTCGATCTGCTGCTGGGCTTCGGAGCGCAGACCTTGGTTCAGAAGAGCGCTGAGGCTGTCGTCTTCGGGGGTGTAGTCCACCAGTTTGGGGGCTTTGACTACGTCGCGGGCGACGCTGTAGATGTTGCCGTAGCCGTCGATCAGGCCGGCTTTTTGCGCTTCGATGCCGGTGTAGATGCGGCCGCTGAAGAGATCGGGGTTTTCGGCTTCTTTGAGGCGTTTGCTGCGGCCTTCGCGCACGGCTTTGATGAATTCGTTGTGGATCTGGTCGAGCATCTGCTGCCAGATGGCCTGCTGCTGCGGGGTTTCGGGCACGAAGGGGTCGCCCATGTCTTTGTTGCTGCCGGCGATGTGGACGCGGCGCTTGATGCCGAGTTTGTCGATCAGGCCGGTCAGATCGAAGCTGCTGCCGATAACGCCGATGCTGCCGACCAGGCTGGACGGATCGGCATAGATTTTGTCGGCGGCGGCGGCGATGTAGTAGCAGCCTGAAGCGCAAACGTCTTCGGCAACGACGTAAACGGGAATATTCGGATGCTCGGCTTTCAGGCGGCGGATTTCGGCGTAGGCGATATTGGAAACGACGGGCGAGCCGCCGGGGCTGTTGGCGCGGATGATGATGGCTTTGGCTTTATTGTTGGCATAGGCCGCTTCCATGCCTTTGCGCAGCATTTCCACCTGGTCTTTGTGCGGATTGCCGCCGATTTGGCCTTCAAGGCGGACAACGGCGGTGTGCTCGCTGCGGGCGGCGGCAAAGGCGGAGTCTTCGCGGTTTTGGCCTTTGCCGAATACCAGCGCCAGCACCAATAGGAAAACGCCGAGCTTGATAAAGCGCCAGATGTTGCGCCACAGGCGCTCGCGGCGCTGTTCGTGGTAGGCGGCGAGCAGTACGCGGTTAAGGGTGTTTTGTTCCCAGCTGCCGCTTGCTGCTTCTTCGGGGTTCATCGGCTGGCCGTCGGGGCGGTTGATGCGGTAGTTCATTGTCGTTTCTCGCTGCTTGGAAAAGGCGCATTGTATAGCGAAAACGCGCTTTTTTGGTTTTCAGGCTGCCTGTGCGCGGCAGGGTAAACGTGCAGGCAGCCTGAAAGGCGCGGCATAGCCCGCTGGTGGCTTTCGCTATACAATGCGCCGTTTTTTTACCCAAGGGAGCGCGCCATGAGGTTTCTTTCGGTGCCGGCCGCCTATGTCGTGCTGGCCGATTTGCTTTACGGATTGGGCGTTAATGTGAAAGCGGCGCTGCTGCCGTCCGCCGCGCCGCTGCCCAAAGACGGGCTGCCGGTGTCGCCCGAATTTGCTTTCGGCTGGCTGCAGGTGCTGGCCAACGGCGGTATGGCGCTGATGGTGGGTTTGGCTTTGCTGTCGGTGCTGGCGCAGTCGCGCTCGGCAGCGCGCGGGCGGATGCTGGTGGTAAACGGCTGGCGGCAGACGGCATTGCTGATTGTGGCGGTGTTTGCCGCACCGGCGCTGTGGCAGTGGCTGTGGGCGTTTGTCGACTTCGCACAGGGGCGGCTGACAGTATCTTTTGCCGACCCGCGCTATCTGGCAGTCGCTATCTGCCAGCCGTGGCTGCTGCTGCTGGCTTATTCCGCCTGGCGTAGCCAGCGCCGCCTGCGCCAGGCGGCCGTCGAAATGCCGCCGGTGGCGGTGCCGCCTGCCGAGCCGCTGGAATAGGGCGTTTGCGGCGCAGAATATTTTTCAGGCTGCCTGAAAGCAATCAGGCAGCCTGAAAACCGAAAAGGAAGCACAATGAACATTACCGTACTGGCCGTCGGCAGCAAAATGCCGCGCTGGGTGGACGAAGCGGTGGCCGAATACGCCAAGCGCTTCGGCCGCGACATCCGCTACACGCTCAAAGAAATCAAGCCGCAAAAGCGCGGCGGCGGCATCGGCGCCGAGCAGGGCATGGCGGCGGAAGAAAAGCGCATACTCGAAGCGCTGCCGGAAAACGCGCTGCTGGTGGCGCTGGACGAGCGCGGTGAAGCGCCGACTTCATTGCAGCTGGCGCAGCATCTGAAAAACTGGCAGCAAAACGGCGAACACGTCTGCTTTGTCATTGGCGGCGCCGACGGCATGAGCGATGCGCTCAAATCCCGCGCCCGCCTGCTGCTGCGCCTGTCCAGCCTGACTCTGCCGCACGGCATGGTGCGCGTGCTGCTGACCGAGCAGCTCTACCGCGCGGTGTCGATACTCAACAACCATCCCTACCACCGCGAATAGGCAGCCTGAAAAGCAGTCTGAAAAGTTTTCAGGCTGCTTTTGCCCTTGTTTGAACAACAAAAAACCCGCCGTATCGGGCGGGTTTTTGCAAACGGGTAAACGCTTAAGCCAGCGCTTTCACTTTGGCAGCCAAACGGCTTTTGTGGCGGGCGGCTTTGTTTTTGTGGAATACGCCTTTGTCGGCAATGCGGTCGATCACTTTAACAGACTGGCGGTAAACTTCTTCGGCAGCGGCTTTGTCGCCGGCTGCAACGGCTTTCAACACTTTTTTCACCGCGCTGCGGAAGGCGGTGCGCAGGCTGGCGTTGTGGGCACGGTGTTTCACGGACTGACGGGCGCGCTTGCGGGCTTGTGCGCTATTGGCCATAAGTTCTTACTCCTAAATACAGGGTTTAATGGTTTAATAAAAACGCGGCATTCTAAACATCCGTCTGCACATTGGCAAGCAGTTTGTCGTTTTTCCCGCGCGCTTGGACGCTTGCGCGGACAAAAGCGGCGTCAGGCGCAACACAAAAGCGCCCGCAGGCAGTCTGAAAACGCAAATCCGTTATTAAGAAAGTGCAAAATACTGCTAAAATCCGCCGTTTTATCTTAACGCCGCCGCGTGCCGAGTTGCCATGTCCTACCAGCAAGCCACCGTTCCCGTTCCCGAAAAGCTCGCCGAAGCCTTCTCCGACGCCCTGATGGAGCAGGGTGCGCTGTGCAGCACCATTGAAGACGCCTATGCCGGCACCGAGCAGGAACAGCCGATTTTCGGCGAACCGGGCATGCCCGCGCAGCAGGTGTGGCAGCAAAGCCAGGTAACGGCGCTGTTTGATACCGCCGCCGATCCTGCCGCCGCGCTGGCCGCCGCCGCCGAACAAATCGGCATTGCCCTGCCCGAGTGGCGGCTCGAAGAGCTGGAAGAGCAAGACTGGGTGCGGCTCACCCAGTCGCAGTTCGACCCCATCCAAATTTCCCCGCGTCTGTGGATTACCCCCACCTGGCACGATTCGCCCGATCCGGAAGCGCTGAACCTGCGCTTGGATCCCGGCTTGGCTTTCGGCACCGGCAGCCATCCCACCACCCGCCTGTGCCTGCGCTGGCTCGACCAAAACCTGGCTGGCGGCGAGCGCGTACTCGACTACGGCTGCGGCTCCGGTATTCTCGCCATTGCCGCGCTCAAGCTCGGCGCCGGCGAAGCGGCGGGTGTCGATATCGACCCGCAGGCCGTGAAAGCCGCCCGCGCCAATGCCGGGCAAAACGCCGTTCAGGCTGCTTTCGGCACGCCGGACGAGCTGCCCGAGGGCGAACAATACGACATCGTACTGGCCAACATCCTGGCCAATCCGCTGCGGATGCTCGGCAGCATGCTGGCGCAGCGCACCAAAAGCGGCGGCCGCATCGTCCTTTCCGGTATCTTGGAAGAGCAGGCTGAAGAATTGAACGCGGTTTACGCCGAATGGTTCGACATGCAGCCGGCCGTCTGCGACGAAGGCTGGGTATGCCTCAGCGGCCGCAAGCGATAACAACAGGCTTTAAGCGCTATGAACGAAATCAAAATCAACTGTCCGGATTGCGGCAAGCCGCAAAGCTACAGCCGCGTAACCCTGGTCAAAACCCAGGGGCATGTGGTCTGCAAAGACTGCCATCATATGTTCCGCGTGCTCAAGCAAACCGGCAAAAGCAATAAAGCAGTAGAAACCGTGGCCGTGCCCTCTGAGGCTGCCCAAGCCGGCAAAGCCGTGCCCAAGCAGCCTGAAAAAGCGAATCCGGCCGCCCGAGCCAAGCCGGCAGCGGGCAAAAACGCAGCGGCCAGAGAATACCGCATTCCCAAAGCCCAGCCGGCCGCCAAAGCCGCGCCACAAGCCAAGCGCACCGAGTTTGCCGAAGTGGAAAGCGCGCCGTTTGCCTTCAACCTGCTCGAGCGCGAAGAGCAAACCGCCAACGTGCCGCAGCTGCTGCCGGCGGAAAACGGTACCCGCATGCAGGCGCGCACTCCGCAGGGCGAGAATATCACCATTCATACCGACAATCTGGTGTTCACGCTGGTAGGCGATCCTGCCGCCCCGCAGCCGCTCTCGCCCGCCGTGCCCAACCAGCCGCCATCCCCGCCCGCCCTGCCGCCGGCTGCCACCCACGAAATCAACTGGACCATTGCCACCATCGCCGCTTTGATTGTGCTGATTCTCCAGCTCTTCTATCTGATGATGATGTTCCCCTAAACATTAAAGCCAAAAGCAGCCTGAAAAGCCCCGAAACTCTTTTCAGGCTGCTTTTCCATTATGAAGATGCGCCAAAGCGCTGCCATTACCATTGGTGTAATGGCGTTCAGCCCAAAAATATTCCCCCGCTTTTATTCACAACTACCGGTCTTTTGCCATGAATCCTGTCCGCCGTTACTTTATCCTGCTTGTTTTCTTCACTCTGCTGTTTATCGCCTTGGTGGCTGCCGGCAGCTATCTGCTGGCCGCCGGCAGCCGCCAATTCGGCGTGGCAGCTTTTGTATTTTCCTTTGCTGCCGCCTTCGCCCAAATCGCCTGCCTGGCACTTTATCTGCGTGCCCGTGCCATCGCACAGGCGCAAAACGCTCGCCCGCCGCAATCAAAATGACAAAAAACGGCAGACTGCTGCCGCAAACGCACCATGCCCGCCGCATTTTTTCGGCAGTCTAAAAATATTTTCAGAGTATTTTTTCATTTTTATTCATTCGCTTATTTATTTTTTGGCAAAACTGGCACCGCAAAAGCTTAATACCTTGCAAGCAAAGATACTTGCCGAAACCAACCCGCAGCACCGCACGGCAAGATATTCATTCACATAGGTGCTGTATTTTTATCTGGAGATAAAACATGAAAGCAATCCAAAAAGGTTTCACCCTGATCGAACTGATGATCGTAATCGCCATTATCGGTATTTTGGCCGCCATCGCTCTGCCGGCTTACCAAGACTACACTGTACGTTCACGCGTATCTGAAGCTCTGGTAGCAGCTTCTGCCGCTAAAGTTAACGTACAAGACGTGCTGGCTAGCGGTAACCCCCGCAGCGATGCCCAAGGTTATGCCCTTGGCTTTACTGCTCCGGCCGCTACCGATAACGTTGCTGGTATTGCAATTGATCCTGGTACTGGTGTAATTACCGTAACCACTACTGCCAATGCTGGTAACGGTACCCTGACTCTGACCCCGAACGCCCCGATTGGTACCGCTCTGCCCACAGGTACTGCCGCTTTTGCCCCGCCTCAAAATGCTACTGCATGGCGTTGTGCTGCCGCTGGTGCTGCCGCTGGTACCTTTACTGGCGTAACTGCTGGTACTCTGCCTGCCCGCTTTGCTCCTTCTGAGTGCCGTTAATCGGTTTGGGTTTGAAAAACCCCGCTTCGGCGGGGTTTTTTACGTACTTAATTTAAAGGAACTGTTATGAAAAATCGTTCTCAGCAGGGCTTTACCCTGATCGAATTAATGATTGTGATTGCCATCGTCGGCATTTTGGCCGCGTTGGCGCTTCCAGCGTATCAGGATTATACTGTCCGCTCCCGCGTATCAGAATCTTTGGTAGCGGCCAGTGCAGCTAAAACGCAAGTTCAGGTATTTCTCGCTGGCGGTAATCCCAGGGGGGATACGGCAGGATATGCTTCAGGCTTCAACGCCCCATCCGCCACTACAAATTTTTCCGGCGTAACTATTGCCCCGGATACCGGTATTATCACGCTGACTACTTCCAATGCTGCGGGAAACGGTACACTTACCTTTACACCAAATATTAATGGCGCGGCGCTGCCTGATGGACGTACAGTTTTTGTACCTCCTACCGGTTCGGTAGTATGGCGCTGTGCCGCGGCGGGAGCTTCTGGTACCGGTTTCACTGGTGTGGTTCCTGGCACTTTGCCTTCGCGTTTCGCTCCGGCCGAGTGCCGTTGATATTGCAGACAACTTTTGATTTGGGTCGATAATGGCTAGTAAACAAACTTCTCGCCTGCATTTTGCGTTGTGGCATTTGCTAATTAGCTGTCTGATCGCAGGTGCTGTAGCGCTATTGGTATTTAAATTTTGGTACCCTTCTCCCTTAAACCTAATCACAGGCGGTTTGCACCTCTTCTTCTTGGTGGTAGGGGTGGATTTGGTCTGCGGGCCTTTGTTTACAATGATTATGGCTAACCCAAAAAAATCAAAACGAGAATTGACTTTTGATTTGTGTTTGGTCGGTTTGATACAGTTGGCTGCTCTGGGGTATGGACTATATACGGTCAAATTGGCCCGTCCTGTAATTATGTCGTTTGAACATGATCGTATAGCCGTTATTACGGAAGCAGAAATTGATAAGGAAAGCTTATCTAAGGCTCCAAAAGGGCTTCAAACTTTGCCATGGTTTGGTCAGCAGAAAGTGGGAATACGCAGGGCTAAAGATGAGAAGGAGTTTTTTGAAAGCCTCCATCTTTCTACTTCTGAAGGAATTGAACCTAGCTTAAGACCAAATTGGTGGCTGTCTTTTGATAAGGTGCTGCCGGACGTGAAGAAGAAAATGCGGCCTTTGTCTGAATTGGCAGCGCGGCCATCGCTGGACGAAGAGGGAAAATCACGGTTGCATCAAGTTGCAGCTGATACAGGAATTTCAGAGAAGGATTTGTATTTTCTCCCATTAACCAGTAAATATACAAAGGATTGGGTCGTATTGTTAAATAAAGACGCTGATTTTGTCGGTTATGCCAATGTAAATGGTTTTGATGAAGAGAAAAAATAAATCTGATTGTTTTTAAATGATAATATGGGTTTAGGCTGCCACTCTGTATAAAAGCAGGGTGGTATTCTTATTGTTTATCCGACGGGCTAAATTATAGATTTACTATATGCTGCCTTCTTTTTGGATTGTTATCCGCTTACGTTGAATCTGATAATCTCTTTTTATATTTTAGAAACATTCCCTGTATTATGAACTTCCACGCCGACTGGTTTCCCGCTCCGCTCTTATTGACGGCGGCCGTGCTGTGGCTGGTACTCTTGGCCGCCACTGCCAAACCGGCGCTGAACGCGCTGCGATCGTCGCCGCAATCGGCGGTGCTTGCTGCGGCTGCGGCGGGCTTCGCCTGGCTGCTGCGGATCGATATTCAGGCCGGGCATATGGCGGGGATGGATTACCATTTCCTCGGCTTGAATCTGGTGTGCCTGATGGTGGGTGCGCCGGCGGCGTTTTGGATCGGTTCGGCGTGGGCGCTGCTGTATGCGCTGCTGCAGCCCGAGCATGCGATGCTTGCGGCGCTGCCGTTGAATGTGCTGGCGGTGGTGCTGCCGGCCTGCGTGGTGAGCGTGGCCGTGCGCCGCTGGGGCGAGCGGGATTTACCCAAGCATTTGTTTATCTATATTTTTATTTTCGGTTTTGTTGCCGCCGTGCTAGGCATGCTGCTGGCCGGTACGCTGGTTACGCTCTCTTTGCTGTGGGCGGGCGTGTTTCCCGCTGCGGTGTTGCGCGAATCGGTGTATCCAGTGTTTTTCCTGATTTCGTGGGGCGAAGGATTCTTAAACGGCATCTTTACCGCCGTATTCGTTTCGCTGCTGCCGCAGGTGCTGAAAACGTTTGACGACGCGCGCTATCTCGGCAGCGGGCCGCAGATTTGGAAATAATGCCTTTTTCAGGTTGCCTTTGCGATAATAGGCAGCCTGAAAACCTATTGAGGACTGTGTTTATGTATCTTCCCCATAAAAAGCGGCCGTGGCTGCCGTGGCTGGCCGGGTTCGCGCTGATTGCCGCGCTGGTGCTGTTTTTCCACCTGCTGCGCGATATCCTGATGCCTTTTATTATTGCCGCGGTGCTGGCCTATATTCTAAATCCGCTGGTAAGCCGGATTGAAAAGCACGGCATCAAGCGGGGTAGGGCGGCGATGTGGGTGATGCTGTTTGGTTTTTTTGTGCTGACGGCGCTTTTGCTGGTGATTGTGCCGATGCTGGCGGGGCAGATTCAGAAGATTGTGTTACGCATTCCGCAGATGGCCGATTATGTGCAGCACACCGCGCTGCCGTGGTTAAACGGCCATCTGGGGCAGCATCTGACTTTGGATGCCGACACCATTTCTACTTGGGTGCGCAATAACGCGCAAAACATCAGCCAACAGCTGCAGCAGGCGATGCCCATGCTGTTGCAGCACGGCTCGTCGTTGGCTGTCGGCCTGAGCAATCTGGTGTTGCTGCCGCTGCTGCTGTATTACTTTTTGCTCGACTGGGCGCGCTGGGAGGACGGTATCCGCAAAATGGTGCCGCGCCGCTATCTGGCCGCCTACAACCGCGTCGGCGGCAATATCGACAAAGTGCTGGGCGCCTTTTTGCGCGGGCAGCTGCTGGTGATGCTGATTATGGGGCTGCTTTACGGGCTGGGGCTGATGCTTACCGGCTTGGAATCCGGCTTTGCCATCGGCATGGTGGCGGGGCTGCTGGTGTTTGTGCCGTATTTGGGCGCGTTCACCGGCCTGCTTCTGGCCACTTTGGCGGCGCTGCTGCAATTCGGTTCGTGGCACGGCTTGCTGACGGTGTGGAGCGTGTTTGCCGTCGGTCAGTTTTTGGAGAGTTTCTTTATCACGCCGAAAATCGTTGGCGACCGCATCGGTTTGTCGCCGTTTTGGGTAATTTTCTCTTTGATGGCCTTTGGCCAGATGATGGGCTTTGCCGGCCTGCTACTCGCGCTGCCGCTGGCCGCGGTGTCGATGGTGCTGCTGCAGGAAGCCAGCAGCCACTACTGGCGCAGCAGTTTCTACCGCAGTAGCCAGTAGGCAGCCTGAAAAGCCGGAACCGGCGCCCGCATGATTCGGCGGATGCCGGTTTTTGGTTTCAGGCTGCCTGAACGGGCAGAACGAATGCGATGCAGATTAAAGCCGAATCAAAACAGGCAGCCTGAAATTCAGGCTGCCTGTTTGCTTTACTAAGGGATTAGCGTTTGTCTTCGGCAACGAAGTCGCGGCGCGGGGAGCCGGTGTAGAGCTGGCGCGGGCGGCCGATTTTCTGGCCTTCGCTGATCATTTCGTGCCAGTGCGAAATCCAGCCGACGGTGCGGGCGAGGGCGAAGATAACGGTAAACATGGACACGGGGATGCCGAGCGCGGAAAGTACGATGCCGGAGTAGAAATCGACGTTCGGATACAGTTTTTTCTCGATGAAGTAGGGATCGCTCAGGGCGATGCGTTCCAGCTCCATAGCAAGTTTGAAGCGCGGGTCGTTTTCCAAGCCCAGTTCTTTGAGCACTTCGTCGCAGGTCTGTTTCATGATGGCGGCGCGCGGATCCATGTTGCGGTACACGCGGTGGCCGAAGCCCATCAGGCGGTAT
>ERZ773068.213-NODE-213-length-31902-cov-5.624392_pt1 | contig 31902 bp, 28 predicted proteins | sample MGYA00580620_ERZ773068 | MGnify/ENA primary metagenome ERZ773068 (study PRJEB29015, sample SAMEA2737983) | human oral metagenome | biome: human oral; feature: human-associated habitat; material: dental | place: China | collected 2101 ... | reverse complement strand
AATCATCTTCTGGTAATATTCTTTTAGCTATACCACCATTGCCAAACTCTTGTTTATCACTATTCTCTTGCATATAATTCATTTGAGCCATATCATCAGCTTCTTGTTTAGCAAAATCAGCTTGAGTTTTTTCTAATGTCTTCTTTAATATCTTATCATTAGGATTTAAAGAGACTAATTTTTCTAATTTAGCTAAGTGTTTTTCTCTAAAAGCTTTTCTATCAGCCATAGTTTTACCATCTACACCTTTTAGTCTCTTAGAATATATTTGACTACCTTGAGGTACATTTAAATCTATACCACCATTCTCGTGAGAAGCACCATCTAATTCATATATATTACCATTAGGTTCTTGAATTATTTCCTCTCCTTCAGCTTCTATGGGTACATCTCCACCAAAAGCATATTTAGGTTTAAATCTACCCCAATCAATAGTACTATCACCTGGACCAACTTGTCTTAAATCCATATTATAATTAGCTTTAATTTGACCATCTAATCCACTATAATTACTTATACTATCTTTTGTAATACTTGGTTTAGATTCATCACTACCCCATAATTTAGTACCTTTACCATAAGTAGCTAAAGAATTACCAGTAGCATTTAGAAAATCACCTAATTGTTGTAAACCCTTAGATTCATCATAAGCCTTTAGTTGTGCTTTAACTTGATTAATATTACCTCTTTCAACAGCTTCTTCTGGAGATTCTATATACATAGCTGTACCACCAAAAGCATATTTACCTTTAGATACTATTTCATTAGCTAAACTGTCTAAGTCAGCTTCATTATATCCTTGATTTTTAAGGGTTGTTTTAATAAACTCTTTTGGGTCTCTATTATTACTATAAAGATTATCACTATCTAATAATGCTACAGCAGTTTGACCAATAGTTTTTAAACCACCTTTTAAAGCAGTCTTTCCTATATTAACTACATTATCAATTGCATTAGATGCAGCTTCTTCAGATAATTCTTCATCTAATTTATTTAGAAAAGGTTTATAATCAAAATTAGGTAAACTAATATCTGGTACTTGTTGTACACCAGAATTTATATTTGTTTTTATTCTATCTTGAGGATTTTTAAGTGTAGGTATTGATTTACCTACACTTTTAGTATTCCTCACATTACTTTTTTTATTATCAGGCATAATAATTTAAATTTTAAAATTTATGTTCATAAAATTAGTATTGACTTATTGTTTCATAATCTGATGTAAAATTAAGAACTAACTTTACATCGGCAAAATTATCAAATATTAATCTAACTACCAAATATTTATCTCTTAAACTTTCTAAGTCATACCAATCTTTCTCTCCTTCAAAAGCTTTTTCATTAATTGTTTTATCAAAGTTTTGCTCATTAAACATAGGTAAACTATAATCAGTAACCATATCTCTTATATCATTTAAAGACCAATCCTTTTCATTTCTATCTATTATAAAAGTATTATTATTTAAATCTTGTATTTGTTCTAATAAGTACTCTTGTTCATCAGATAAATCCTTTACTTTTAGATTTAAAATATTGGTACATTGCCTTGTATTATATATAATAGCTTTGTTAAATGTTTTATATCTTTCTTCTACATAAGAGTTTAAATCACTGTTATACTTATAAGCTGTAGTTAATATTTTTATATGGTCAAATATTTTTGTAACTAATGGATTTTCATTACTAACATACTCAACTATATAAGGATAAATATTACCATAAAATTTTTGATACTCACCTATTTTATTATGTTTATATATTTTATTATCTACAGATGAATAAAGTTTATTATGTACTGAAAAATAATTATTAGGTAAATAGCTGTGATAAGATATCCAACTATTAGTTTTTAAACTAAATGATATTGTCCAACTATCTTTATTTGTTATTATTAATCTGTCTTTATCATTATCATATATTAAATAGTATTTAGATTTATTTATATTATCTCTAAACCATTTTGACATACCTAAATCTGATATACAAATTAATTGATTATTAAACCAATATACTTTAGCCTCTTTTTGACATACAAAGAAATAACCATTTTTAGTTAGTACTTGGTCATCTCTTCTTGAAATTCCAGCTGAATTACCTGTTTTACTATCAACAATCAATTGTGCTGGTAAAGAACCAAATTCACCAGTACCTATATAAGTTACTATATCATTTGTAACTCTTTCTTGATAATTTGTAGGTTGTATATACAGTCCTTCTTCTGTATGTATGTATAATTTATTATTAAATGAGAATATATTTGATACAGCACCATATTCACCAATTAAATCTTTATAGTTATTAGGTCTGAATATTCTATATTTATCAATCAGTTCCTCTGTATTAGATACATCAGACCAATGTATTCTTTGTGGAAAAGATTCTCTACAAGGTGAACATACTGAATACTCAAAAGGTATTGGTGTATAAAACTCTAATTTTTCATTTATATTATAATCATTATTAGTACAATAAAATATTGGTTTAGCTGATGAATAAGCTTTATAACCAACTTGTAAATTAATGTTTTCAGAACCATAATTATAAGTTATAAATCTTGAAATATCTCTCTCTAAAAGTTTATTTAAGAAATATTTTTCTTCTGTTGATTCAATAGCTACACCAAGACCTGTATCTTGCAAATATGGAATACCATTTGTTGCCAAAGTTGTAGTACTATTATTATAGATACCAAAATATCTATTTATAGTATAAAAAGCTCTTTGATTCATATTGTAATCTCTCTCTTCTGTTATATCAACAATACCATCCTCAAATTTTAATTTATCATGTTTTCTATCTTCCATATGAGGAGAAAAAGGTCTTAAATAATTATTTTTATCATTATTAGGCTCAACCCTTAATGAGAAATTTATTGGACTTTCAAAATATAAATCACCTATAACTTGATTATAATATCTCATAGTATCATCTTGATATCTTACAGAATCTTCACTTTTATTAGCTAATCTTGAGGGTTTAATAAAATACTCTATAAAATGGTCATCACCAAAAGTATTAGATAAACCTTTACCCCAATCTACATTAAAAGCTGTATTAAAAGCCTCCTGTTCAACTTTAGCTCTAACACCATATACAATACCAGCTGCAGCAATTAGTAAACCACCAACCATAGCAAGAGTACCCCAAGAAGCTATAGTTATAACAACACCTAATATAATAGCACCAATCATTTTCCAAATGGAACTTTCATCTTTAGCTTTAATTGGTGTTCTTGCTACAGAATTGCAATAAGAACTCATAGTATGTCTATAAGCAGATATATAATTATCACCATTAAAAGTTGTACACTTAGTTTCTGATTCTAGTGGTGTTACTTTATAGTATTTAGCATATAGAAAATCATTATAAAAATTATTGTGGTCTTTAATTATATATACAAATTGTAATGAGTTATCTTTAAAATTAGTTACTTTTGATTTGTTTTTCTCAACAGAACCTAAACCATTTTTATCTTTAAAACTTAAAAATATATAAGATGACATACTATCCATATTATAAATAGTATCATTATTATAATCATTAGCTTTATAATAAGGATTTAATTTATATATATCTATATTATCTCTTTCAGTATTTATAAGTCCAATATTTTGAGATACTGGTTTAACTTCAACATCTCTTATAATAGCTCTTAGTGAAGCACCATCATCTTGTCTAGATTTCCAATCCTCATTTTCTATAGAATTTGATTTACTATCATTTACATTATGGACTAAGAAACCAGACAAACTTTCATTTACTGGTTTATAAATATAAGCACCTTTTATGTGTGTAAAGGATTCAATAGATTTATTTAAGAACATATAGGTAGGATACAACAACATTTTTGTATCATCAGATATTTTAGTGGGTCTAAACTTATCATTCATATTTGCTCTATCATAATATCTTTCATTAATCCTTATATATTTATTATATCCTGGTACATATTCATAATCCCATTCTCTTAATTTAGAACCATAAGTAGTTAAAACTGTAGATAGTGATTTATACTCTTTATATTGTGTAACATCAAATAAAAAACCACTGTCAAGTACAGTCCTATCAACATCTTTTATTTCTTGTTTTACTATATAATAACCAATACATTTCTTCCCAATTACATTTTCTGGTGGTAATTCTACATTTAAAATTTCAATACCAAAATTATAAGAATATAAATTAGTATCTGTTGATTGAGGTAATTTATAAATAGACTTTTCAATAAATAAATCAGATTCTCCAGAAAGACCAGTAAAATGATATTTATATTTTTTAGTTATATTGTTATCACTGACTAAAGTTATAGAACTATCTTCTATTTCTGTCCAATACTTATCAACAATAAAATACCAAGTTGATATTGAACCACTAGAACCATAATAAATATGTCTTGGTTCATGTTCATATTCATATCTATTTTTATCAAATTCTAAATATACTCCAGAATATTCAAAATTACCTTCATCAGATTCAAATATCTTAGAAGTTACTGTTTTTTCTTCAAGATTATTGTAATTATGAACTACGCTATAATATTTAAAATCTTTTTTGTTATTATTGTTTTTAGGTGTAAAAGTTTCAGATATAATACCAACAACCTTTTTATATTTTATGTTTAATTTTTCATTGTTATTTAATAGATTTTCAGTTAAAAACTTTCTTATAACAAACTTATAATTATCATCTAATACTGAATAATTAGATGATATAAAATTTTCTTTTGAAGTATTATCTTGTATAGAGAATAAATAAGTACCATTATTTAAATTTGGATAAGATATATTAACTTGATATCTAAATCCATCTTTATCAGATGGTCTTGATACTAAATCAATATTTAAATCTTCCCTTGTTGGTAATCTGTGAAATCTAACAGATGTATCTTTTAGTACATTATTGTGAAAATCTTTACCCCAATAGTCTAAATTATTACAATCTTCTCTTTGAATATATACTAAATTTGGATTTATATTAGTTACAGATTTCATACCATAGTATGATATTATTGGGTTTCCATAATTATCATATGTATTGTTTTTATCACTATTACCATACACAAAGTTACTATCTATGTTTTGTGGTTTACCAACAATATTCATAACAGGTGATTCAGTTAAATCTTCAAACTGATATACAATACCTAAAGATACAACTTCACCAGGCATAAAACTACAACCTTTTAATCTAACAAATGGATTTTTACTATTATTATCAGAGAATACATCTTCTAGCTTTTCCCTTTTTACAACACAATTAGTAACTATTTTAGAAGCATATTTTTGAAGATTTTCCCAAGATATGTTTTCATCTCTACTATTACCTAGAATTAATCTATTATCTTTTTGTTCAATAGTTTTAGATGTTTTAATATTGTTATACTGATTAAAAGTTCTTATATCTTCTATAGATAAAGTTTCTTGGTAATTATCACCAAAATAAATAAATTCTCCAAAACCATTTACAATTTGTAATACATTAGATATTCTGCACACAGTAGGTTGTTTAGTGTTGCTATAATAATGTATAAATGCTAATCTGTAGAATTTATATTGAGTATCAAAATTCTTATATTTTATCTTTATAGCTTTATTAGAAAATACATTGTCAAAAGAAGATTCTTCTTTAACATTTATACTTCCATCTATATCTGAATATTTATTTTTAGTACTATCAGTATAAATATTTATGAGTGGTATTTCAGAAACCCATTTAGTACCATTTTTTTCATTGTCTATATATTGTAATAAAATAGTTAAAGAGCCATTAGGTAAATTACCTTGACCCTCTAATATTTCTATATTTTCTACTATAGGTATTTTATTGAATTTTTTCTGTATAGAAAACTTACTACTATCAAAAAAAGTAGTATTTCCATTTTTTGATTTATAGTTTTGAGGATAGTTTAAATTAACCTCCCTATTCAAATTTTTATTATCAACCCAATAAACAACTTTTTCACAACCTCTTCTAAGTCTATAAACAGCTTGTATAGGATATTCAGTGTTAAAATTCAATTTATATTTTAAAGGACTATCAGTATCATTACACCACTCTGTATAAGAACTATTCTTAGAATTAAAAATACCTATTTCAGAATGAATATTATCTGTTGAAAATATTACAGTTTCATCATCTCCTATATAAACAGTACCAATTATTTTATAACCATCTCTTAAAGATGCAACAAGTGTATTAGCTTCTTCATTGGATAGTTGAAATATATCTCCCTCATTTGATTCTAAGACTGCATTTAGAGCATATTTATAAGTACCTTTAGGCTGATTTATTGATGAATAATCTGTGTTTAAACCTTTTACTAATTGCTGTACACTATTATTATTTAATTCCATATCTACTAAATTTAGGATATTGTGTTCTACTTATATTTCCATAATAACCAAAATAAGCATTTCTACTAGTTATTGGATTTTTCTTCATTTGTGTAAAGTTTTCAAATGCGTCTAAGCCACTAATCATATTCATATTTGAATTAACTTGTCCACAATATTTTAACCATCTTTCTTCAGCTTGTTGCATTTTATCACTCATACCTTCTCTTCCCATATACCAAAGTCTCTGAAAGTATTTCCAAGTAATATAATAAGTTATAGCTGTAATTACAGATACATCATCAGGAACTAATGGATAACCTGTTTCTTTATCTATTTTTTGTCTATAATAAGATAATAATACAAAACCATCTTTAAATGAAAATCTTAGTTTATCATCTACAATAGTATATTCATCTTCACAAGATTTATAAATATCAATATCTTCTTCTTGACAAACTAAACTATTAAAGAAAGTGTGATTAGATAATCTTATAGGTGAATATCTTGGTTTTTGTAATATAGATGACAAAATAACAGTTACATTATTTTTCTCAAAATCTGTTAATACATAAGAATCAACATCTATATTTAAAAAATTTTCTACAGAACATTGATTACATATACCACTATCTTGGAGAAAATGTTTTTTTATTTTTTCTTTTTCAATCTCTGGATTGCATTTATTAGGTTTTCTATATACATTATCTTTTACAACTTGTATAATAGAGTGTAATCCTTGAGGTATTGTAGTAGAGTGATTTTTAACTTCTAATAGAGCAATAGCTTCTTCATATAAAGTAACATTACTTAAAAATTCTAATGCTTCTCCAGACCACTCAATTACATCTGTTTCTGAGATTTCCTCTAAACCTAAATCTCTATATAACTTAGATAGTATTCTATCTAAACTAGTAAATCTAATATCTTTCATACTTTTATTCTGTACTCTTTACCATTAAATATTTCTTTAGATAATCTTCTTTTCATATTCCTACAAAGTATAAACTTATATACAGTTTTATTAGGAACAAGAACTCTAGTGTTTCTCCATATAGTTTTATATCTTAGATTATTAGAGTGTTCATTCATAAAATAAACTAATTGTTTATTTTTAGCACATTCTTCATTTTCTTCCCACAATTTTTTAGAAGATTTCCAATCTATGGTAGCACCAACTAATTTATTATCAACAACTTTACAATTAAGTTTTTTACCATAAATATATAAACTACCTAATCTCTCTGGAAATAAAACTTCACCATTTTCTAATAATTTATCACCAAGATATTTTAAGAAACCATAAATTATCTCTTTATACATCTTATCATTGATACACTCAGGTTTATCACTTGTTTTATTCTTATAATACACCCAAGTATCTTTCATACCATATTTCTCTTTAATATGTTTTCTTGGTCTTCCACTTCTCTTTAAATAACTATCCATACTTATTTAGTTTGTTGAATATGCGAGTCTCTTGTATTATTTGATATATCTTCTATCATTTGAGGAAATATATTAATTAATTCCTCAGAAGCCATTTGTATAGCAGTAGTTTCTAAATCTTTATCTAATGGAAACTCTTGTTCAAGATAATCACAGATATTATTATTTTGTTCATCACACATACTTCTAAATTGATTAGCCTTTATAGGGTCTTCAAATAAAGCTGTAATAGATACTACTTTCATTTTAGTAGGTGTTGAAAGATATAAATAACCTTGATAAATAAAATAATTAATTTTACTTGTTGTGTATCTATTACCTTTTTGATAATTTACAGCATTAAGTTTTATTTCATCTATTTTAAGTCTTCTATCAATAGATGTAACAGAGTGAATAATATGACCATTCAAACCATTTAATGGTGCTGGTAATTTATACTTACTTCTTACTATTTCACAACCTATTGGTGGTATACAAGGACACTCATAAGAAGGTACACTAATTAATTCTACACAAGGTAAAGTTTGATAATTCCAAGCTGATATTAATTGCTTCTTTTTTATTTGTTGTGTAATAAGAGTACTTCTAACAGACATAAGTACATTGTAAATATGCCTGTTAGAAAGTCTTGTATCATCACTTTGAACACCTTTAGAATATAAAGATTGTATTCTTTGTAAAATCTCTTTTATTTTCATACTACTGTTTTAATTTAAAAACCAAGCTTAAAAAACTATTACCTACATAAACATTTTTACTATGTTTAACTTCTATAATCTTTTTCGGAGAATTATTTACTTCAACTACAACATTATTTGAGTCTTCTACACCAACACTGAATATATAATTATTAAATGATAATTCTCTGTGTATTAAATAGTTATAATCCAAAGATAAATAATCAAACTCAATACCTGTTAAATTTCTTTCATTTAAAGTACTCCTATATATTAAATTTATACCCTTATTATCAGTCCACAAATAAAATTCATTTGGTTGAACCAACTGAGTACCATCTTTTAAAAATGTAACTGGTTTTGAATTTTTCATTAAATCAAAAAGTGTAGTTATATCTGGTAAATCATAAATTAACATATCTATATCACCAAATAAATTATTATTTACACTTATTATATTAGAACTCTTATCTGGTAAAGACTCATTTTTAATTAAAAAATAATCTGTACTAATTTTACTGATAGAAAATGGTGTTATATTATCCCCTTTATAGGAGTATATATTAGAATTTTTAGACCAAAAATTTTCATATAAAGTTTGAGTTTTAATTAATAATTCTATGCTTTCTATGTTTTTTGGTATTTCTATTAATTTATTAAAAACTAAAGTTATAGTTTTTACATTTTCTATATCATTAAAATATTCTCTAGTTAATCTATTTGATTCAATATAATTTAAATTGATATTAATACCATTTAATTTAAAACTTTGTATATCAATGATATTATTCAATTTAACACTATCAGGTAATGTTATTACAAAGTTTAAACCTTTTACTGTTATAGGTTTAGTATTTAATCCCCAATCAAAAAATAATATACTATTCATTTTTGTTTATTTTTTCAACTATAAAATATGGTATAAAAGCTGCCACAATATCATACCAATCAATAAATGTTCGTTTGATAAATTTATCATACAATTCTTTACTAAAACTTGCTATCAAAAGTACTATGAAAGCTATTAATATTGATAACATAATTTTTTGAGTAACAATTGCTGAAACTATAAATGTTACTAAAAATATAAGATTACCTATCAAACTGTGTAGTAATTTATCTTTTCCTTTTAAATTTTGTTTTATTTTAGATACCAACATATTCTTCGTTCATTTTTTATTTATTTTTAATTTATTAAATATTTCTAATGTCGATAAAAATTTGGTTATTTAAACCATAATCAATTATAGCTGTACTACCTTTTTTACCATTTAACACTGTATCTCCTGTATATATAGGTGGTAAACTTCCCGAAAATTTAACAGAACCACCATCAAAAACCTTTCTTATTGCAAATGTTGATAATTCAGGCATTGTATTATAATTCAAAACACAATCATTTGCAATGTGTGCTGTTTGACCAACAGTATCTCCTGTAATATCAAATGTAGGTGTTGTCACTTGTATAACTTTTGAAACAAGATTTTTTCTATGAATAGTACCACCTCCAGCTAATAATAAATGATTATCGTCTGAACCATTAACTTTATAACCACCAGCTCTAACTTTTACAAAATTACTTATACTTTCAGTGGTTACAAACATTTCTGCTTCATTTGAAGTTAATTGAAACATAGCAGTATTAGGATAATTTTCAACAATTAATCCTTTTGATATAATCCTACCATCATATTTAGTCCATTCATTATATGTTTCATTTCTCCCTGCTATAAATTTTCTAACAACGACTTTTAAACTTTCGTCCCAATCTCTACAATATGGTAACTTTTGACCACTATTTTCATATTCACCATCATCTTTTCGAGTATTAATCCAGTTTGCAGAGTCACCTATTTGAGACCATTTGTAAACATAATACTCACCACCACCTCTCAAATACATAAACATCGTATTTGAATTGTACAATTGTGAAACATACATAACAGGGTGTGTATTAGTCCATTGATAATAATATTGATTTATAACATTATCTGAATTAATAGTACCCCAACCATTACCTGTTTGTTCAAAATCTAAAACTAATGAAAATCCACCATCATGTGTGGACCAAGAAGGTTTAGAAGTAAAATTTAAAGCATTTTGAACTCTAACTCTAACCCTATCTGTTGTAGCAACTGTACAATAAACCAAATAATATTTGTTTTCATTCAGTCCTTTTAAATTTATGGTTTGTTTTTGTCCAATACCTAAACCGTAGTTTTCTCCATCAGCAGCTAATAATCTTGTTTGCGTACCATTTGGAACTTCATATCCACTTGCTAAAACAGGTTTAAATTCACCATCATCTCTACCTGCTGAACCAACTTTTACATTTAATTTATAATCTTTTGAATTTAATGCAATATAATCTTTATTATTAGTATGAAGTCTCATAATAGGTGCATCAAACATTTTATCTGTATGAGTTAATTCATTATTAACAGTAAATGTAGAACCTTTCCATTTTAAAAAATCATTTGACAACAATAAACCTGTATCAAGTCCATTATCTGTAGATTGTATCATTAATTGTCCTTGAGGATTTCGAGCAATCATCCAAGAAGTACTATCTAAATTACTATTTGAACCTAACAAAAATGTAGACCAACCTGCTGTAGATTTGGCTATCTTTAAACCATCATACCACACTACATCTCCAGGTGTTAAAACACCACCTGTTAAAGGTAAGTAATTTAAAGAGGGCTTATTTCCTATCTCACTCCAATTATAAGTAGGTTTAGTTTGTGTCACCCAACTTGGTATTTCTATATTTCCACCTAAACCTGGAATAGTATAAACATTATCAGATTTATTTATAGATGGTTTGTTTTGTATATCATTCCAACTATGTGTATGATTAGAACTAGCTTTTTGAGATAATACCTCATTTATTTGGTCTATTTTTCTTTGTAAATCTTGTATATTACCACTAGTAGCTAAGTTATTTGGTTTATTTTGAACATCATTCCAAGTAGGTTTATGTTCTTTAAGCATATACCTATCATCGTGATTATGATTTAGAGGTGCTTTATCAGCTAATGCTCGTGTTAAACCAGCAATATTATCTATACCTAAAGCCTCTAATTTAGTTCTATTTAAAGTAATATAATCTACTATTTCTTGTAGTGTATCAAGATTAACATTATTAGACCTTAATAAAGTTAGTATTTGTTCTATTTTATCATTTAAATCTTTAGCTGTACCACTATAAGTACCTTTATCTAGTTTAGTTGATAAATCAATACTTTCTAATTTTTGTTTCTCAGCAGTTGTAAAATCATTAGTAGATAATTGTTTACCATCAACTTTATCTACTTTATTATTTATAGCTTGATTTAATCTATTTATAACAGCAGGGTCTACATCTCTTCCTGGTTCACCTTTATCACCTTTTAATAAAGGTAATAGTAACTTAGAATTTGTATTATCTTCTAGATTAATATTAAGATAAGTTTTATCTGTTTCATTAGATAAAGTAATACTACTAATTCCAGTACCTTTATCTCCTTTTTCACCTCTTTGACCTACAGCACCAGTATCTCCTTTTAAAGAATTAATCCAATTACTCTCAGTATCTGTGTTAGGTTTATTTAATCTTTTAGCTATATCATAAGCTGATTCACCAGTAGCATTAACACCTAAATCAACATTATTTAAAAACCATTTACCATTTTGTATATATGGTGTATAACCATCTCTTCCTGGTCTTCCTTGAGAACTATTAAAATCTATTTCTTTCCAAGTATTATTATATCTAACATAAGTTTTACCATCTTCATCAGTTTTAAGATTATTTAAATATTGTTCTACAGCAATATTAAACTCTTTCTGATTATTTATATTAGATAAATTAAATAACGCATAAGTAGTAATTAATTTTATTTTATCCTCAGTTAATTCTGTAATATTAGGTTGTTGAGGATTGTTAGGTGTTGATTGATTTTTATTTTCTAAAAACTTTGGTCTATCTCTTTTATATTCCTCAATGAAACATTGTAAAGCTTTAGCTGTTTCTACAATTAATTTCTCATATTTAAATTGACTCATTTTCCTAAAACATTTAAAAGTTGTTTTGTATAATCTTCAGTTTTATAAACTTCATAAGTACCATTAGGTTTAATCCAAACTAATGCTCTTGATTCAATTTCATAACCAGTTTGTTCAAAGAGAATTTGATATAAAGATAATTGTAATTGATATTTATTATAAGGATTATCTAATAAATTATCAAATGGTTTTAGCATTTTTTTACCTTTGTAATTCTTAAATAAATCCTGATTAGTCTTGTAATCACGAATAAGTAATTTATCAGTTTTAGTATTATAAAATACCATATCAGCTGTTCCAGCTATACCAAGAGACTCAGAATACATTTGTAACTCAAGAAACAAAGGTTCTATATAATCAGGTACAATAGAATACCATTTTACTATAGCTTCTTCATAACCATTAGAGGGTTTTAAATCTCTATCTCTACAATAATTTTCACCAAATAAATGTACTTTAGTACCTAGTTCACAAGCTTTATTTTTATTATCTTCCCACTCTTTTAATACTTCTTCTTTAGTAATACCTCTTTTATTAGCTACTAAAACTGACATTTTGTCAGAATCAAATTCTTCAGTAAATTTCTTTAAAACATAAGATACTGGTGTTAGTTTCTTTTTTAATTTTGTGTATGTGTGTGTTGCTTCATCAAATTTTAAATCTTTAAAATAGTTATTTACATTAGTTACAATATTTTCCATTTATAAAAAGTCTTATATTTACAGGTGCAAATATAAGACTTTTATTTGGATTATTAGTTACCTTCATCTAAATTCTCTGAATCTTCTTTTGGTAACTCTGGCGTTTTATCATTATGTGTAGTTGTTGATACTCCTAATTTAGTTTTAACTATCTCTGATATAGAGTGAATTAACTCTTCTATTTCATTAAGTAAATCTTCACTAAAAGCACCAAATACACCACATATAACATAAGTAACTGTCTCTGGAATATTAAAATAATCTCTTGCTACTATACCACTAGCTAAAGCAACTAAGATAGCTACAAGTAAAAATTTTAAAAATCTTAAAAATGACATCTTTCTTCTTGTTCTATGAACTAATGCTCCCATAGCTCCACCTATTATAAAAAATCCATATTTACTGTAAAAATCAAATAAAATTTTATCAAACATATATAATTGAGTTAATAGTTAATAATATTATTTTAAAAAATTTGTCTTTTGTTAGATATTATATTAGTAATATAAGAGGCTTTTACAACATTAGTATTATTTTCAACTACATTAAGTACATATCTAAAATATACATCATTTGGTAAATTATCTTTACTGTAGTTAAAAACAAAAGTTCTATTATAATCAGTTCTTATAATATCCATTACATTATGTAGTATAGGATAATGTGTAACCCAATCACCACTATCATTTTTTATTTGCAATTCACCAGATAAAACATCTTCTGTATTACTATTATACAATACACTAACAATTAGTTTAATTCTATCAGGTAGTATTGACTCTTCTAAATTAATTTCATCATTTTCCCAAGATAATCTACCAGTAGGTAAAATATAAGAATCATTGGTTGAAATTATTTCATTAGAGCAACCTGCTATAAGTGTTATCTTAGCCATATTAATTATGATAAATTAAATCTTATATCTTTACTTTCTAAATCTATTGCAATAGAAAAACCAGTTATATGAGGACTTGGTTTTTGGTCAGTGGTAATGAAATTTCTTTTTTTAATAAAAGTTCCATATACACTTTTAAGACCAAACATCTTACTATCAACAATATTATTTTCACTATCAAAAGTATCACTTATATAATCTATTTTTCCACCTTTATAGAAATCAACATCTATTGAATAAAATGGACAATTAAATTCTCCAGATGTACCAAAACTAAATGTTTTTCTTTGCTCATCCTCTCCCCATTTAGTGTTGAAGTTTAGATGAAAACTATTACCATAGAAAGTAATACCTTTAGATTTTAAATACTCATACCTTTTATATAAAGCCTTTAAATTAATACACATAGTATATCTTTTAACACCTACAGGTGCATTTTCAACTAAATTATAGTTAGAAGTACCCATTAAAATGTGCATTAGAGATGGGTCATAAGTTATAAAATCACCACCTAATCTATAATTAGGGAAATCTTCTAATATATTATACTCAGTATCATCACTCTGTGTACTTAATTTATAAGCATCATAAACTTTTAATGATGGGTCAATTATCTCAAATTGTGGCTGTGATAAACTTATTTTATGCAAATAATCATTGGTAAATGGTGCTAAAGCATTGTCTATATTTGGGTCATTTTTAATTCTTGAACCAACTTTTTCAACACTACTAACAGTTTTTGCTTCAATATTCAAATAACAATCATCATTACATCTTTTAGTTAAGTAAGGTCTTTCACTACTATAACCATCTTTAGTTATGACTTCTTCTTGTATAAGTTTAAATAGTATGTTAGGTATATTTTGATATTTTATTTCTTGGTCATACTTATGGTCATAATATTTAAAACTTACAAATAAGAAATCAGGTTTTTCTTCTGGTGTATTATCACAAATAGCTTTACTATTACCACCTTGTATATACAAATCATCTTTTAAGTTTTTCTCTGTTTTACAAGGTACACTATTTACATAATAAGTTCTATTAGTGTATTCAAAAGGATATGTACCATCATTTAAAATATTTTCTTTACAAACTGGGTCAGAACCTTTTAATTTATAACTAAAATTAAGTTTAGCTTTTTCATCACCTCTAGTATTTGAAGATATAGGATTTTTACTTTTATCTTTTGGATTATAAGTTACACTTACATCAAATACTCTAGTAATTGTATTACTTAATTTATTACCAGTAGTTAAATCACAAATATTAAATAATTGTATTATATCTGTACTACTTAATGGTACAGTAATGTTTTTAGTTATTGTTTTAATATCACTGTTTATACCATTATCAGCATCAATATCTTGATAAGATGTAGTTACTACTATACTTTCACTATATCTATTTACAATACCTAAATTTTCATCAATAATAGACACTAATCTATATTTAGATTCTTCTGGTTTAAATGGACTATAACTATTATCACCAGTAATTTCTCCAGTTCTAAAAGCATTAAATAAATAATTACCTAAGAAATAAGATGTTATTTCATTACTATAAAATTCATCAGTTTCAAAATCATCATATTCTAAAATAAATTTTAATCTATATTTTACTGTAGAATTACTATTATTAGAATATCCAACATAATATTCTCCGTTCTTATCTATAATACCACGTCTGTTTAAAACTAATTGATTAGAAGTAAATTGTACAAAATCTTCCCAATCATTACCATTATCTTTTTGATAAATAACTCTTGATTTTTTTACATATCTATTTACTTCACTATTAGCTTCTACTGTATAACCAACATCAAGATTTAAACCACCATAACCAGAATTACCAGTTATAACCAAAGGTAATATTGTTTCTTTATTATTATCTGTATTAGCAGGATTTGTAAAGAAAAACTCAACTTTTGGTGTTTTAGGTCTTTCCATTCTAGTACAAAGTAATATTTTACCTACTTGTTTATAAGCTTGATTTACATTTGTTGATACAAGAACCCTATAAAACTTATCCTTATGATTATCACTATTAGTATCAAAAGTTAGTGTTTTTTTAAATGTACTATCTGTACTTTCAACTGTTAAAGAATCTCTTTTTAAAGAAACCCAATCTTCACTATCTTTTTTAATTTGAAAATCATAATTTAGAGTTGTAATTCCTCTATGTAAAAATTCACCAACACTTATTTCAAAAATAACTTTTTCACTTTTACAAGGTGTTCTTTTTATATCACTACAATTACAATCTTCCCATTTTAAATTGTAAACATCTTTAAAAGATATACAACTCTTTGGTTTTTGTCTTAAAAGTATTTTATTTAACATATTAATAAATTTAATAAATAAAATCCCACATAAAATAACTATTAGTACTTTTATCCACATTTCTTGGTATATATTTAAGTCTATTATTAATTATATCTTGAAAAGGTATTTCTTGACCTTCAACAACATCAACATCATTATATACTAGTCTATCAATAGAAGTACCATCTCTATCCATAGTAATATTTTTTATTACAACTTTTTTAATTTCTCTATTTTCAGAATCATAATAACCATCTAAAAAATAATTTGGTGTTATTATAGCCGTTACTCTGTTTTCTGTATAAAGCACATTATCTAAAGTTCTATTAAATATATTATCCTTAGTATTAACATTAGGAACTGTTGGATTATCTAAATCTACACCAGTAGATTTCTTAATACAATCATTACTTATATTAAGTGAACTTAAACATCTTTTTATTTTGTTATAATTGTAAACCTCTATTTTAGATTCTTTATTGTTATCAGTGATATAGAAAGACAAATAATATATTGCTAATAGTTTCTTTAAGAATTTTAAATTGACTTTATAATTACCATAAAAATTCTCAGAAGATAAAACACACAACATTTCTTTTTCTAAATCACAACCAATACAAGAAACTATTTCACTAAATATTTTAGAGTAATAGTTACCAGATAAAGAATAATAAAGTGTAGTTTTGAATAATGTGTTTAACAAATCTTCTCTACTAACACAATCTTCACAATCTTCACAATTACATTTACAAAATAATTTTTCTAAATCTTCTATTATACTTTTTAGAATTGTAGGAAAATAAGGTACAATCTTAGTATCTTCAAACCTACCACTCTTTATGTGAAGTTCAAATAAACCAAAAGATTTTTCAGGTACTGTAACAGTTAATTCTCCACTAGGACTTTTAGTTTCTTTTAATTTTATTTTATCTTCACCACAAGATAATTTTTTAGTAAACCAAACTTCTAAATCACCTTGCTCATTAGTGAGTTTTTTTATTTTAAAAGTATAATTCTCATTGTTTATTGAATACCACATATTAAATAAATAGGGGTTGATAGTTTCCCACCAACCCCCTTAGAAACATTATTAAATTACTTACAAATTAATTCTTGTGTCTGCTGCTAAATCTTTTACAGCTTTTTCAAAACTTCCAGTTGCACCTTCAATACCTGTTGAACCATTTTCATAAGCTACAATAACTTCTGAAGTGTGGTCATATAAATGACTAGTAACTTGTCTTTTAACACCATATCTAATAGTAATAGTATTATAAGATTTGTTTTCATCAATAAATGATTCTGGGTGAAACTCTTTTCTTGTTATTTCTGAATATCTTGTATTGTACTTCTCATTAATAGTAGTCCATTCAAGATGTTTCAAATCAAAACCTGAACCTTGTTCTACAATAGAAACTTGTTTTTCTTCAACAGTACCATTACCAACAAAACCATCAGCAATACCAACAATAAATTCAGTATTTCTTGGTGCTATATAACCTTCCATATAGTCATCTTTAGGTGTTGGAATAGCAGTAAATTGTAAATCAACTTCTACATAAGCAGGTGTAGCACCAGTTAAACCTTTGTTGTGAGTATTTAAAGCTTTTAATTCAGCTTCAGTTAATACATCTCCAGCAGCTTTAGTTCCAGTAATACCAGTAACACCAGTGATAGCACCTCTAGCAATGACTTCAACTTTAATATAAGGATTTCTATTAGCATTTCTGATAAGTTCTAAAACTACAGGAATTGGATTAATTTTTTTACAAGGGTCTGAAATACCACAAACTCCACACTCTTCTGAACGAGCAGATAAGAAAGTATTAACACCATTAGTTCCTTGATTAAACTTACTAAGTTCATTGTAAGCTTCAAGTCTTAAAGTATAATCCTTACCACAAGTAATAGTAAAACCTTTTAATACAACAACTTTGTTTTTAGGTTCTAAAATACCAGTTTTAGATATACTCTTGATATTATCATTTTCTATCCACATATTAGGTGATTTGTGAATCTTACCACCCATTTTAATAGCTAAATATGTTCTTTTAGGTGTAAAGCCAGCTACTGTTAAATTAGTATCTAAATCAAAGATACCAAAATCCCCATCATTAACTAAATCATTTAGGGTTTTACCAGCAGTACTAATAAACTTTTTAGCTACAAACACTTTTACAATATCTTGTCCTTGTGCCATAATTTTTAATTATTAATTTAATTGATTAAGATTCAACTTACCTTGTTTTATTTGGATATTTTGCATATCTAAATTACTTGAGGCAAGCATTACAGCAATATCCACAATTTCTCTGTGTGTTTGATTTGGGAGTTCACAGTTTTGTCTACCAACTAAATTTAAACCTGTTCTTAAAGATTTATATTGACCACTAGGTTTAAAATCAGCAGCATTATGAATATAAGCTGGTTCTTTTATATAATTTAATTTTACATTTTCTATATCAAAAGTACCATCAGAATAAATTCTAAGACCTTTTGAATCAAAAGTTGCATTAATGTCACCCCACTCAAAAGAAGAATTATCAAAAGGAGATTCTTCAAATTTATCATCGTGTTGTTTAATTAGCAACTGAACTTCTTTAGAACCACATTGTGCTTTAGTTACTTTTACTTTAGCTGATATATAAAACATATAATTATCTGGTAAAGTAAATACTTTTTGTTTACCAAATGAACTTACTGAATCAGAATCTGAATTATTTAAATCCTTATGTAATAATTCATTTTCTATAACTATACTTCTTATATCATCAATGGTTCTTTGTGAGGTTTCAAAGCCTAAATGATTTGGTACTCTTGGAAATGCTACATTCTTTATAAAGATTTCTTGAGCCTCATTTAATAACCAATCAATTTCTGGAACTCTTAAATTTCTATACTGCTCTGAATCTATTTTATTTAACTTCATTTTGAAGTCATAGTGCATTTCTTGTACTGTCATTTTAATTAGTTAGTTTTTCTTGTAATTGTACTTTCAGTACTTGATTTTTAGGAGAATTTAAATACTTAATAGCACTTGGCATATCAGCACCAATCATAACATCTCCATATTTAACTATAGTACCTTCTCTTGTTAATATTCTCTTATCTACTAGACTTATAATTAAAGACTCAGTAGTTACTTCTTTATTATCTCTTTTCAAAAGATTAAAGAATGCTTCTACATCTTTATTAATAGCTTCTACAAGTTTCAAATCAATTACATTAGAAGATTGTTTAGAAACATCTTGTCCAGTTAATATTTTAACCATATCAATTTTTCTATCAACTGTCAAAGAAACCATTTCAACTAAAGCTTTAGTTTTTAATGCTTGTTTAGAAGCTTTAACTTCTTCATCTTCATTAGCATCAATAATAACAAATTTAGCTTTTGGATATAAACCTTTTTCAACATCTTCTAATGATTTAGCTATTAAATCACTACCTTTTAGAATATATAGTTTTACTAAATCTAGTGGATTTTCTGTTTCAAAATAATTAGAACCATAACTCAATTGTACGTGAGATAGTTCTGAATCAAAAAATGGGTGGTCTTCATTAAGTTTAAAGGTTAAATCTAAATTAATACCTAACCTATTTTCTAAATCTTTAATTTCCTCTTCAGTAGCAGGAAAAGAATATTTTCTAGTTTTTGAATCAACAGCACAGCTAATCTTAATAGGTTTTATTAAAGCACGTGCTTCTTCATTTTTAAACCAAACTGGTTTTTTAATTGGTCTTACTTCTACTAATGCCATATATTTAAGTGTTATTATTTTGTTATTGATTGTTTATTAAGTGTTAGTTAAAAATTTAAGGGGTGAGGTTTTCACCCCTTAAATGACAACTAAAACACTTAAATTATAGTAAACCATTAGGTTGATACACCAGCATACCACAATTTGAAATATCTTCTATCATTACACCCAACTGGTCAGTTAAATGGATTGAATAACTTTCTTTAGTGTTTGCAGGGTTTTTACCGTGATTTCTTCCTTCTGGACCAATCAAACCTCTTACATAACTAAATCCATAAGCACCTTCAACTTCAATTTTCTTAATGTTAGTACCATTATCACCTTTGAAATCTAGGAACAAATATCTCAATGATTCAACATATTTACCAGTAATAGGGTCTACTTGTCTGTTAAATCTTCTATCATCAAATAAAGGCATATGAACAAAGTTTACTTTAATACCCATATTAGAGATATATTGAGAGAAGTTATAACCATAACTATAAGAATTAGGGTGGAAACTTACTGCTTGTTTAGCAGGATTAAAGTTAGTTCCAACAAATTTCCAAGAACCATTTTCTTGAACTAGTTTATTCATAGCTTCAGAAGCTTGAATCATACCTTGAAAACCTGTAAGTACAGTAATTTCTTTTACTTCACCTGGATTAACTCTTGAGAAATAAATATCAGAAAGATATTCTTCTAAAAGTTTTACAGAGAATTTGTTGTAGTAGAAATTGTTTGCAGAAGTTTCAAGTTGTTCAATAACACCTGGAAAAGTATCTACTTTATAACCTACAGCTGAACTAACACCTTCATTTGAAACACCATAAACAAGAAGTCTCTCTTTATCCATTTCAAATTGTTTGATTAGTTTAGCTTCAATAGCTGGTAACCAAGTAGAGTATTTCTTACCGTCTTGAATAAAATCAGCAGCAAGAACCATTTCGTGAGCATAGTCAGTAATTTCGTGTTGCAATCTTACTTTACCAGTTTTACCATATAAACTATAGTAACCACTGAATTGAACAGAACCACCTTGAATATCTGCTTCAGAAGCTGTGGCATACATTCTAGCCCACTCTTGACCTACTTGAAAAAGTTCACCAGGAATACCAGCACCATCTTGTTTTACATACTGCACTTTATAAATGTACTTACCACCAGCTGTTGCAGTTGGTCCCTCTTGGATTCTACATTGATATAATTTAGAACCTCTGAGAGGAACAATTACATCTGAAGGTAAATAAAAGTTTACATCAGCTTCAATATCAAACATAGTTCCACCAGCACCAATAGTAGCATCTTTAGCTACAGTAGCTTTAGTAATAACTAGTGGTTTGAAATCATCAGCTTTAACTTTATACTCATAGTCAGTACCTTTAATAGTCATCTTATTGCCACCAATAAGAGAACTAAACGCATTACCAGAATAGTTGTGTTGGGCAGAGAAAAGACCTTCCAATAAAGGTTTCATCTGAAAAGGTTTTTTCTCAGCCATTAGACCCAAATTATTTCTATCTGTATAATTTGGATTTACATTTCTATAAGTATTCTTAAATCTAATGTCTAATGCCATAAATTATTGTTTTAAATTTAACTAAATATTTCAGCAAGATTTATTTTATCAGTAGAACTCCCAACACTACTTTTAACTAAACCTTTTCTGTTTTCTAAATTACTTTTTACTTTGTTTGTTGTTTCTGTTTCAACTTTCTTTTTGAAATCTTTAAAATCAAAATCTGATTTTAAAATTTTAGCGAGAAGTACTAATTTACTAGGTTCTTTAAACACTTTGTTTAATTTATCCATAATACCAGTAGTGTAAGATTCACCTGATGGTACATTAGGATTAGTAATAAAATGGTAAAGTTCGTTTTTCTCTTTATCATTTATTTTAAAACCATTAATTTCTTTGTTTTCATTTAATGTACTTTTAATAATTTCTCTATAAGCATTGTTTTCTCTAATTCTAGCTTTCTTAGCTTCTTCTTGTTCAAAGATAGCTTTTTCTCTTTGTCTTTCTTTTTCAGCAGAAAGTCTTTCAAATATTCTTTTTGCTCTTACAGCTTTCTTACCACTATTAGTTAGATTCTCAATAAAATCTTCTATCTCATCATGGTCATATTCTTCTTTCTTTAACTGATATCTAATTAAGTCATCTTGAAAATTTTCATCTTCAATATTACCTTCTGGTATTTCAGTATCTTTATATAAACTTACAAAATCACTTACTTTACCACCAGATTGTATAAATCTAATTAAGTTTTTACCTTCATCACCTAATTCATTATCAGCAAAATTTTTAAGTCTCTGAGAAACCTCTGATTCATAATCTTGTTCATAAAGTTCTTTTAATCTCTCTGGAGTTAAAGATTCATTCTCTTCTATATTAACGTGTTTTAAAACCCCATAATCTTTTAAGTCTTTATAAACATCATCATAAATAGATGTTTCATTAACTTGTTCTTCTTTCTTAGTTTCTTTAGTTTTATTTAAATCAACTTCTTCAAGATTTTCTTCTTCTTGCTGCTTTGTAGGCTCAATCTCACTTGGTTGATTAGGTTGAGTTGGTTTTTCAACAGTTGATTCAGTATCATTAACTAAATCTTCCATATTAATATTTAAATCATCCCAACTAAAGTTGTCTAAAGAAGCTTCTGTAAAATTGTTTTCTGTTGTCATATTCGTTGCAAAATTAATAATAAAAATTTATATTTGTTAAGTTTTATTCTTTATAATTGAAAGTTTTGTCTAATTGCTTAATCAGCATTAACACTTGATTTTAATACTTGATTTTTTGCTTTTTTCTCTTCAATTTGTAATTTTTTATCTTGTTGTTTTAAATTATCCTCGTGTTCTTTTTTCTGTTGTTCAAGCTTAGCTTCTTGCAATTCTATATTTCTTTGTTTTATTTCTGCATCTACACCAAACTTAGCAACTTCAAGAACATCAGGTGTACCATCTTTATCAAGGTCTTTATCTTCATTAAACCCAATAGAAAGAATAGTTTGTTTTTGAATTTCAAGTTCACCTTTTTTCTCAATCTCTTCCATTTTGAATTGATGTTCCATATACATCTTTTCTTTCTCAAAATCTTGTTGAGCTTGTTGAAGTTGTTGTTGAGCTTGTTGTTCAGATTCTTGTTGCTGCCTAGCAAGTTCTCTTCTTTCTTTTTCAGCTTTTTTAAGTAATTCTTCAGCTTCAGTAATAGATTCACTTCTCATTACTTTCATTACATCAGACATTTCAATAGCTTGATTTTGCATAGCTGCGTGAGCCAATTGTCTAACCATTTGTAAAGCTTCATCAGATTTCATAGAGTTAGAAACAAATACACCATAGGTACTATTTTCCAATAAATCATAATCTATTTGTAACATTCTTTGAGAAAAATCATCTAAAGCATAAGTTAAATACTTAGGTTGATAAGTAGCATAAGCAACTTTAGCTATTTCAATTAAAGATTGTAAAGCATTCTTTTTTACTATATTGTGCATTTCAAAATATGGTTCAAGAATATTTGCTGATTGTATGATGGCTTGTTGAGTATTTCTAACAGCTTCATTAGAACCTATTTGACCCTCTATTTGTTTAGTAATACCTACAGATTCACCACATCTTCTCTCAATATAATCAGCTAACTCTACATATTTCTTTATATCAGATATCAAAGATAAATCTATTTCTTTTACAGCTTGAGTAATATCTGTTTGTCTAGTACCCTCTTCATTAGGATTAAGTAAAGCTATTTGATTTTCAAATGTGTAATAGAACCATTGGTCTAAAGTAACTTTAGCAGATTTTAATGGTATTAATGCAGAGTTTAAACCAAGTATTTTACCTCTATCAGAATTAATAAGACTTTCAATTCTATAAAGAATTGTATCATATAAATAATTGTAATGTTTAATTCTATCCATTACAGAAGTTGGTTCAGAGTTTAAAGCATCGTAGTAACAACCAATATATGATAATTTACATTTAGTTGGATTCTCCATATCAAAATATTGACCTGGAACTTCTCTTAAATATAAATATAAATCATTATCAATTTTATAACCTTCATATCTTGATACAACCCATATAGTTTCTTGAGATATATCACCAGCTTCTCTATTTAATTTATATTCTTCATCAACTACTACTTCATAAGGTTCTCCAGTAGTTAAATCAATACCTTGTACAAACTTAATAGGTTTTAAAGCTTTCCACTCACAATGACTAACTCTAATTCTATCAGAAGCTCTATTATCAGAAAATACATCTTGTAAATAAAATTCTGTACCTCTACTTTGAACTTTCTCATATAAACTATCTATATCTTCATTTGTAAGTACATCACCAAATCTATTTACAATTTCACTTACAGTTAAAAATTCATCATAAGAAGCCCATTCAGCATCTTCAATATTGTGTTCAAATTCACCACAATCAAAATACAATGGATTAATAACTTTTAATACTGGTTCTTTATTTTCTATACAAGTCCTAAAAATTTCTTTAGAAGATAATAATCCGTGCTTCCAAGCTAAATTAAACTTATTTCTTAAATCTTCTTTTTCCTTTAGATATTCAAGAATTTGATGTGCTAATAATTCAGCAGGGTCTTGATGTTCTCTCTCCATATAGAGTTTAACTTCTTGTGGAGTTCTTGCTTGTACCTCTTGTTCAATTTCTTGATTCAATTGTTCTTCAGGAACTTGCTCATTTTGTTTTTCTTGCATTATCTGCTGTCTTATTGGAGCAGTAATTTCTTGTATAACAAAATCTCTTATTTGATTAAATTCCTCTTGTTCTTTTCTAGTAGTAGCTTCTGGATTAGTAGCTAATACTTTAAAAGAAAAAGGTCTTCTCATCTCCATTCCAATAAGTGCTTTAATTTTACCAGATACAATATCTTTATGTGTAAAATTAGCTTTAGGTTTACCAGAATCTTTACCAAATGGATAACACACAGCCTCAAAATCTTTCATATTAACCTTATTATTGAAAAGGTCATAATTAGATTTCATCCTATGTTTATCATTACCTACAAAGGTTTCATCTTCTAAGAAATCAAATATATAATTTTCAGTTCTACTACAAAAATTATTTATATTATCTTTGTACCACTGATAATCATTAGATTCCTTTTGTTTTCTTGTTAATCTACCTCCTACCATTTAAACTATTTAAATAACTTATAACTTCTTCTAATCTACTTACAGAAGAAGAATATTCTTTTTCTAATTCTTGTTCTTGTAATTGCATCATACACATAAAGAAAGAAGATACCCTATCAAAATTACCTTTTCTATTATACATTAATAATTCTTCTATAAATCCTGGACAATCTATTTCATCTATTACAGATAAAGTATTACCAAAATCATCTTCATAACCATTAAGTAACCAATCATTAGTATATTTAATACAATCCTCTTTTATCTTATCTGTCATATGACAACCATATTTTCTATCAACCTTAGATGATTGTATAGAGTTTGATATGGCTCTATCTGGTTGTGCTGCTAGATATTTTAATGCTTTCTTTCTTTCAAAATAAGTTATTGGGTGAGTTACCTCATTTTCTACCATAACTTGTGTGTTGTATAATATAGCTAATTTTAATGCTATTTCATTAACCATATCTGAATTTTGTGGTCTTCCATAATATTCAGCAACAATTTTATATTTAGTTTTTTCTCCTCTCCAATGTCCCTTAAATACTGTTATAGCAGATAATGAAGTACCATTATTTTGCCTATAGGGGTCATAACCTATTTTATAGAAATTCTGTGGTACATTTTCACTAGGAAATTCATATATAACTACAGCACCATTTAAATCATTAGTTTTAGGTTTATAATTGTATATTGGATTAAGTACATTATTTAAATCTGGCTTAGCTATAACTTTTGTTTTATCTTGATTATAAACTAAAGTAACTGGTATACCTTTCTTAATATGTAATGATTTAGCTTGTATTTTATTAAGTCTATTCCTCAATTCTTCTACACAAACAATTTCACTGTGAGAAGCCATTGAGAAAGCCTCAGCAGGACATAAAGGAAATTCTTGCATATGTCTATGAAGAAGTATTGAACTAGAAGAGTTTTCTAATAATCTCTTTCTTCTTGCATTTTCCCATTCTAGAGCTTTCTTAATATCAGAGTTACCTTGTTTATCATAGAAACCTTCCATATTCCAAATAACTGGATGGAAGAAACCACAAACTGTATTTTCAGCATTATCATCCCATATATTAACAAAAGGCATTAAACCATAAGCTAATGGGTTATAGAACATATCAGCATAATCTACAGTACCTTTTTCCATATCTCCTGATGTACCAATAATACATATCTGACCTGTAATTTTACTACCAGCAGTAAGTGAAGGTACAATAGCATTATAAGATTGTGCTAGATTATCAAAAGCACCTGCTTCTTCTAAAAGAATAAATAAAGCATCAACACCACGCATAGCATCAGCATTATCTTTAAAAGTTCTTTTAGCATCTATAACAGACTTATAACCTTTCTCAACATTAACACCATTAATCTCTTCTACATAACCAGATTTAATAAAATCTTTTTTATCTATTAATCTATTTTTAGAAAAACCAGTATGTTCATTAAAGAAGTTTAAAAAACCAAGAGTTTTTTCCATTGTTTGTTCAATAAACTTCTTTTCATAAGCACCAATAAGAGTCAATTTATTTCTTACAGTATTATACAAATTAGCTATAATAATACCATTTTTAAAAGAATAACCTTTTCTACGTGCTTTACCTACTATAAAGTGATAACCACCATTAAGATAATCAAGGTGTGGTTTTACAAATAAACCTAATCTATCTAATACATCTTGGGATATTTTATCTCTTTGATTTTTTGTTTTATTGTATTCTTCACTATCTTTAGGTAGTTTTTTTAATTTCTTATTTAGTTCTGTCCATTTAGATTTTTCTTTATCTGTACTTGGTACTTGTGTGTGTTTAGAACATATACCATTTCTAGCTATTTCTAAAGACCAAAAGAAATTATAATCTCCATCCCAAAAGTCAGGAAAAGATGTTATTTTATTAGCTAATGCTTCATCTTCATCTTCATCATCTTCTCCATATTCAACTCTTTCAATTTGAGCAAAGTTTAAATAGCAATAATGATGTCCTGTTATTTTTTGACCTTCAACTTCATAACCTTCAATACATCTTCTTAATTGTTCTTTCCAATAATCTAACCATTCAGGAGTACCATAAGGAGCTTCAGTATAATAACCCTTCTCCATAAATCTTATGGCTTCCTGTCTAAATACAGAACTATCTAACCATTTACCTTTACTATCTCTAATCATACTAATTCTCTAATGGATTAATAGCTTTATTACCTCTTGTTCTTGAAGTATCAAATAGTTCTTGTTCTACTTTTTCCTTTAATGTATTTAAAGAGGTCATAATTTTTTCTACTTTTTCAACAGCAGAATAAACATCAGCTGGTTTATAAACTGGCATTCCAGACTTAGTTCTTTCATTTAAATCTATACCTATTAGATATTCTCTTGTTTTCATAACTGTATCTAATGATTGCTTATACATCATATAGTTAAATGAACCCTCAGTTTGAAATTCCTCTATTTTAGCTAAACATTGTTCTATTAGATTATCAGGTTTCCAATCAGTTGGAAATTTTAAAGTTTCCCTTAATTTATAAAATCTTTGTTCATCAGAATACCCAGCATAAGGATTAGTCTTCCTCTTAGAAGACATTAATTCTATAAAACTAAATTCTTTAATAGCCTGAGACTTGTCAGGAGAAGTGTCTCTCTCCCATATATCTCTAAAAGGAGATATAAGTAAAGTCTCAGGATTTGGTTTAGCTATGTTATTTTCTAGTATAAATAAATAAGCCATTACTTTTAGATTTTTTATTATTAATAGGTGATTTCTTATTAGTATCAAACCTATTAATATCTTCTGGTTTTATTTTAGGAGCAATAACTATTTCACCTTTACTAATATAAATCATAATTAAAATTCTTTTAATAAACAATAAGATACATACTTTTGATTACCAATAAAATCTAAAATCTTATAATAATCAGAAGTATTATTACATACTTGACAACCAGTAGACCAACCACCAATTAATCTAGTAATTATATTTCCAGGTTGATAAGTTGCTGTGTGGAAATTAATACCAATAATACCTTCTCTTAATTTTCCAATCTCTTCAGCTTTATCATTTTTATTCCAATCCCTATAAAACTTAATAGGAGTAGCTTGTCTCAATGCCCTCATCTTACCTCTATGTAATCCAGGAGACCACAAAGAATAATACCACTCATTAGTTTTAATTACAGCACAACCATCTGGATTATAAGTGTTATAATTCTTTAAACCAGTAAGTCCAGCATTAGTTGTACCAGTGGTTACCATAATAAATTTATCACCTTTAAAAAGGTAGAATTTATCATCAAATTCATTAAATTTATCTTCTTGTGATTGTACCCCCAATAACCAATAATCATTAGGGATTTGTTTAAAAGAAGATAAAGATTTTACTTTATCTAATAATTGTTTATCTGTATAACTTTTCATTTTATTATTGTTGCTTTAATAGTTAATGATTCAGATGTTTCATCTTTATATACTACATCTAAACTCTTATAAATCTCGTGTCTATTTACCTCTAGATGTAAAGGTATTATACCAGTATACAGTTTAACATATAGTTTATTATTTTCATATTTTTCAATATCTATGCAACCACCACAATAACCAGTATAGAAATTAATATCTTCTGATATATCATCTGTTGATTCAAATTCAACATTAATATATTCTCTTTCTTTAACTTCACCTAAGTCTATAAGACTCTCTTTAAATTTACTCATCACCTTTATATATTTTAAATTTATCTTGTTTTAATATCCAGTATTTATGAGTATGTTTATCCCAAACTTTTCTACCTTGTTTTAATAAATCCCATTGTAACTTAGTAAGCATATAAGGATAACAAGGTTTATCACAAGCTTTATCAGCAAATTGTAATTGAGTTGTTTGACATTGACAGATTTTACATTGCCCCTCATTATAACATTGCTTATCCATAGAATTAACTCTAGTTTCAATTTGTTCTCTAATGTAAGATTTAATAAAACCTCTTAAACTAATACCTATTAGTTGTTTAGAGTAATACAAATTGTATCTAAAATTTCCTTGAAAAAAAGCTTTAATGTTCTTTAGATTTATTTTTGATTTCAATATACTCATTATAAATACCAGTTTTTTCTTTAAACTTATTTTCAGTTATTTTACCTTTATCTAATCTATTAGTAAAACTTTTAACTACTTTATTAATCCTAAATGAACTTACTTTAAAAGAACCTAAATACTGTAATCTAATATCTTTTAAATTGTTGTTATTCATAACTTCTTTTACTAACTTAAAAGGTGAATTACAAATATCAGCAAATTGCTTTAAAGATATATCAGGATATTTATCTTTTACCTGTTTATAATAATCTTGTATATCTTTATTCATTTTTAATCAATCTAAAATTATAAATTTGAACATCAGGTTCTGGTATTAATAAAGGTAATATATATAACTTATCTTCACCTAATATAAAACCTTTACTTTTTAAACTTCTAAGATAATTACCAAGACCCCCTAAAGATAAAGATAATTTTTCTTTAACTATTTTTCTACCAGTAGTAGAAAAAGGTTCATTAGCTAAATCACCTGATAGAGACATAAAAGCAGATAGAACCTCTATCTCTTTATCTGTCATTTGTATAGGTAACATAGGATTAATAATATACAAATGTTTCTTGTGATAATTATAGCTATCAAGACTAATGGATTTACTTATTATTTTCATATCTACTAATTTTATATTTGATATATTCATTATACAAATCTAAAACCTCTCTTTTTTCAAATTTATCTAAATCAGAATTTTCATCTAAAAATATTCTAATTTTTTTAAATTTGTATAAAGGTACAATAGTATTTAAAAAATATAATGTAAATGCTTTATCTTTGTAATATTTGTACAAAGCATATCTTAACATCACACTATTATCTTTTCTAAAATCTATATCAGATTCTTCATTGTTAAAATCAATATCAAATCTTACTATTTGTTTAAGTGTTTTCATATTGCAAAAATATAAATTATTTTTAACATAACAAAAAAGCAGATAGAAAACTATCTGCTTTTTACACCAAAAGTTAATTTAAACTTTTATTTTTTGTTTTTCTTTTTAGTTCCCAAAGGGGTGTAAAAAGTCCTCCATAGGGGTTTAACCTAAGAGCAGGAGAGCTAATTCCTACTAACATATTAACTCGTAATTTGTTTAATTTTAAATTCAGTTTTTATCTGCCCTTTTAGATTTCAAACTGAACTAATTAAATCTTAGAAAGTTTTATTAGTTATCTTTGAGACCATCTCTAATAACCCTTACTTACTAAAACAACCTTACCTTTAAGGTTACTAAAAAACTTATTAACTGTCTTTTTATTATACAGCTCTTATTTGACATATAACTTATACTCTACATGTTACAAGCACTATTTTTTTAGCTACAGTGCATACTGACCAAATTTATAAGATTCTATTATTCCTATTATGTAGCCCCAAGATAGGTAGTCTTATAAATTACTGCTAATTCTATTATCCCTTTGCCTTACTTTCCTCGTGTCCTGACTTCAGTATAACCTTAATCATACCTGCCTTGTCTCCTCTATTTTAGTCCTTTTAAGGGATTTTACTGATGAATGAATTATAGAGTGGGATTCACACTGGTTTTGTTTTGCACTTGTATGGGGGTGTTTCATACAATCCTCACAACTGGGTTTAGCAGCATAGGCTTTCATTATATATCTTTTTGGAACTATGGTATCAATCCTCTTAGAAATATTGTTGTATAACCTATAAAGTTATCATCTTTTTTAAAACAGCCTCAACAATATATTACATCTAAGACTAAACTCCCATTTAAGCAGCACCTTACATATCTCTATTAATGTACAGCCTGAAATGACTTTGTTGCAGTGTCATTATTCCAAGTGCAAAAGTACAAATAAAAAATTACATAGCAAAAATTTTCTAAAAATTTTTTGGAAAAATTTTTTTGATATAATAGAAAATTTTTGTTTTTAAATGAAAATGTATAAAACTCCACTAGTTTAAAAAAATATTTTTTTCTAAAAATTTTTTAGGATTTTTTTATTTTCAAATGAAAGTGTGGAGTATCCCACTCCAACCCCCCACTCTTTTTTGAGAAAAGAAACTCCCCCTACCTAAATTAATGAAAAGAAAATTTCTCTGCAGGAAAAATTATATCTTTAGTTTATCTAAGGGTACTATTTAACTTCTCTTGGTACAGTCTAACTTTACTTAACTTTAATTCAATTTTAATCTTACTTTAGTTTCTATCTGTACACCTATATAGTATATAATGTATTTTTATATCTATGTAAACCTATCACTCATATTTAGTAAATAACTAATAAATAATAAATACAATGAAATTAAAAATGTACATCTTAGCTTCTTACATTTATGTATTATTTAATACATATTTAGTATTTACACCAAGTAATCTCAACATTAATGAGAGAATAACATTTGGTATATTTGTAGTATTATATACTATATTTAGTACTTATTATGTCTATAAGTATTATACTAGTGGTAAATACTATAAAGAGTATAGAATTAAATTACCTTATAAAGGTAAAAAGTT
>ERZ773068.209-NODE-209-length-32216-cov-3.580734_pt1 | contig 32216 bp, 27 predicted proteins | sample MGYA00580620_ERZ773068 | MGnify/ENA primary metagenome ERZ773068 (study PRJEB29015, sample SAMEA2737983) | human oral metagenome | biome: human oral; feature: human-associated habitat; material: dental | place: China | collected 2101 ... | reverse complement strand
GGTGCGGCTTGCGCGGTGGTAGAAGACGGTTTCGGTCATCACGCTGCTGCCGTGAAAAGGCAGTTGCGCGATATCCTCCGCCCAGTCCGGCGGTGCTTCTGCGCCGAGATCGGCAGCAAAGGTAACGCTGATATGTTGCGATGCCGCCCGCTCGCGTACGCCGGCGCTGGCCCAGGCTTTCGCCTGCGGATAGTGGCGCTGCCAGGCGGGGATATGGGCGTAGTGGATGCGGTTGGGCGAGACGAGGTGGCGTACCGGCCCAAGGACGTCAATAGCGGCAAGCAGTGCCGGATCGGGGGCAATGGGCGAATGGCACCACAGACTGCCGTCAGTTAGACGTACTACGGTCATGCGCGTGCTGAACGGGATGGTGAGGCCCAGCGGGAAGGCCATGCGGATGAGGCCGCCGTCGGCAATCCAAATGTTGTCGCCCCAGGGTTTTAGGGTATTGAGCGGCTGGTAGAGATGGAGCTGGGCTGGCATGAGGCGCTCAGCTATCGATGTTGTCGCCGCACGATTGTGCGCTTTGTGCGGCCTGTTCACGCCAGGCGCTGCCGTATTGCCGGTTGTTGTCTTGTTCGAGCGCGAAAACTGCGCTTTCCAGGGTGTTCCAGTCGTGCTGTTCGAGGATGGCGAGGGGCGGCAGCAGCATGCTGCTGCCAAAATGGCGGATGATGTGTTCTTCGTCGTATTCAAGCAGCAGGCGCAGGCGGCGGCGCAGGGTTGGCGGCGGACAAACGCCGAAGCGCACGGTATAGACGGTTTCTTCCCAGTCAGGCAGGGTGAGCGCCGTCAGCCAGTGGTATTCCTGATACCACACCAGCCAGTCGGTGAGCAGCGTCAGGAATTGGGTTTCCAGTGCGTCAGCGGCGTCTTGCGGCTGGCTCAGAACGTTGGCGACGAGTGCGGGCAGATGCAGCAGGATTTCGCGTTCGCGGTGGCGAATTTGCAGGGGTTCTTCGGGGAAGACGGTACTGCGGCACCAGGCAAAATCGAGGTGGGCGACCAGCGCTTCGCCGAGCAGTTGCGCGGTGAGGCGGACGGTATCGGCGGCGTCAGGGCAAAAAAGCGGTTGGAGCTGTTCGTAGTGCAGGTATTGTGCGGCACCGAACCATTCCAGCGGGCGGCTGTGTTGCAGGGCGCGCCCCTGCCACCGGCGCAGGCCGGGGGTGTTGTCCCAGGTGGTGAGGAAGGCGGTGAGCCGCGTCCGGCGCGTATCGTCGTCCGCAGGCGCTGCGGGTAGCGGTACGTTGTGGTAAGACGGCATGGGTGGTGTTTCAGCGGCCAAACAGCGCCGCGACCATGTCAGCTTCTTCTTCGGTGTAGGCTTTGCCGTTCAGACGCACGGCGAGGGCGTATTCGCCGCTAAGGCCCTGCGCGGCGCGGATCTCCCGCCAGCCTTGCAAGCGCTCTTGCGAGCTTTCTGCGTTTTTCAGTTTGCGGAGGGTGTGGAGAGTTTCTCTGTTTTCGTCTTGCATGGGAGCTCCGTAGTCGTGGTAGAGGTGGTTGCGGTCAAGCAAGATAATATTAATCCTAGCAATCAAGCCAAGAAAGTGGCGCCGTACAGAGCAGACAGTACAGCACTCCGAAGAAGCGCGCCAATACGCTCAGATGATTTTCCCGGATGTAGATAAACCGCAACGGACGACGCGGCCATGGAAACCATCACCCTCGCAGAGCACGTCTCCGACTTCGCCAGCGCGCGGGCTATCCTACTCGCCGCCCTCAAGCAAGCCCCCCTGCCCGACTGGGGTAAAACCTGCACCGATGGACAACCCCCAAAACTCCGATTGCGGCCGCCCGCCAGCCCAGTGTTTACGCGGGTTTCCGGCCTGTCTATCCGCAAGCACCTATTTACGTGGGTTTCAGGCTGGCCTGTCTTCAATTCGCTTATTTACGGGCACTTCCGGTCTATCTATCTTCAATCTCACTGTTTTTTGGTATTTCCGGGCGACCTATCCGCAAGCCCACTATTTACGTGGGCTTCCAGCATGCATGCCGGCAAACGCCCGATTGACAAGGGCTGCAGAAGCAACCGGGCTGGCATGCCCAAAAGACGCGGGGTTTAGGCCGACTGATCATTCCGTTCTGCTACGGCCAGCTGGCTTATGCTTGACCATATCACTGGCGCACCGCCGACCGCAGGAGCAAAGCGTAAGGCGATCTATTCAGTGCGTTGAAGCCAGCTGCATCGCCGGCGCTCGGGTGAAGTATCACCGTCCGAAGCGCGGCCGCCGCGACCGAAGAACGGCAACAACGCCTGCCCCGCAGCCCGCGTAAAACGGGCATCTCCGGAGGGGCTGCCCGCAAGCCCTTGTAAGCAGGGAATCTCCGAGGAGATGCCCTATCCACGCGAGTTTCGGAGGAAGTACCCGATCAGGCCGCGCTGGCGCGGTTCCTGCTGAACACCATCCAGGTGGCCTGCCAGGCGATGCAGCAGCCGCCAGCGATAAACACCAGGTCGGGCAGCGTGCGTATCCAGCGCAGGAGCACTAAGGATTCCTGCTGCATAAAGGCTTCGCTGCGCGCCATCCACAAACCGTCGGTAATGGCGGCGTGGATCTGGATCACGCCGATCGGCAGCAGGCTGGCGGCGATCATTCCGGCCAGGCCGAGGTTCAACAGCCAGAAGCCGCTGCTCATCAGCCTTTCGTTGAACTCGTAGTCCGGCCTCAGGTAGCGCGCCACCAGCAGCACGAAGCCCAGCGCCAGGAAGCCATACACGCCGAACAGAGAGGCGTGGGCATGTACGGCGGTGGTATTCAAGCCTTGCAGGTAGAACAAAGAAATCGGCGGGTTAATCAGGAAGCCGAAGACGCCGGCGCCGAGCATGTTCCAGAAGGCCACAGCGACGAAGCACATCAGCGGCCAGCGCAGGCGCTTCATCCACGGCGTGGCGTGCTGGTAAGACCAATGCTCGTGCGCTTCTTTGCCGAGCAGGATCAGCGGCACAACTTCCAGCGCGGAGAACGACGCGCCGACGGCCATGATCGGCGTTGAGGTGCCGGAAAAATATAGGTGGTGGAACGTACCCGGCACGCCGCCGACCATGAACAGCGAGGCGGCGACCAGCGAGGCCACAGTTGCCGAAGTGCGGCTGACCAGCCCCAGGTTGTAGAAAATGAAAGCCAGCGCCACGGTGGCAAACACTTCAAAGAAGCCTTCCACCCACAGGTGCACCACCCACCAGCGCCAGTATTCCATCACGGTCAGGCTATCGTGCTCGCCGTAGAACAGGCCGGGTGCATAGAACACGCCCACGCCGACCATGGAGGCCACAAAAATAGCCAGCAGGTTTTTGTCGCCGCCGCTGCGGAACGCTTCGACCGTGCAGCGCAGCATCAGGAACAGCCACAGCAGGAGGCCAACCATCAGCAGAATCTGCCAGAAGCGGCCTAAATCTAGGTATTCATAGCCCTGGTGGCCGAACCAGAAATTCAAGTGCGCCGGCATGGCGTGGGTCAGGGCTAGGAAGTTGCCGCCGTAGGAGCCGCCGACCACGATAAACAGCGCGACAAACAACGCATTGACGCCCAGCGCCTGGAATTTCGGGTCCTTCCCGCCATTGACGACCGGCGCCAGAAACAGGCCGGCGGTCAAAAAGCCGGTGGCAATCCAGAAAATAGCCGACTGCAAGTGCCAGGTGCGCACCAGCGCATACGGGAACCAGTCGGACAGCGGGATGCCGTAGAAATGCTGGCCTTCCAGCGTATAGTGCGCCGTCAGTCCGCCGAGGAAAATCTGCACGACAAACAGCGCCACGGTCAGGAACACATATTTGCCCAGCGCCCGCTGCGACGGCGTCAGATGCACCTTGCTGATCGGGTCGCTTTCCGGCAGTTGCGGGTCAGGATCGTGCCTGCGCAAGAAAGACCAGCCCCACACCAGCAGGCCGACGCCGGTCAACAGAAACACGATGCTGGCCACCGACCACATCACGTTTTCGGCCGTCGGCACGTTGTTGATCAGCGGCTCGTGCGGCCAGTTGTTGGTATAGGTAGCGTGGTAATCCGGGCGGTTGGTGGCGGAAGCCCACGCCGTCCAGAAGAAGAAATCCGTTAGCCGCTGGCGGCGCGTTTCGTCCGGCAGCGTGTTGTTTTTCATGGCGAAGTGATCGCGCGCCTTTTCCATCGACGGATCGGCGCCATACAGCGTGATGTAGTACGGCGCAACGGCCTTGATTGCCTTGATGCGGGTATCGCTCAGCACCACCTTGCCGTCGGCGCCCATGCGGCTGCCGTTACGGTATTCCTCCACCATGGTGGTTTTCAGCGCGGCCTGCTGCCCTGCATCCAGCTCGGCAAATGGCTTGCCGTGCTGGTTCTGCGCGGAAATATCCAGCCAGGCCAGCAGCTCGCGGTGCAGCCAGTCGGCCGTCCAGTCCGGCGCCTGATATGCACCGTGCCCCATAATCGAGCCGAGTTCCATGCCGCCGGTGCTCTGCCAGGCGGATTGACCGGCCAGAATATCATCGCGGCTGATGACGGTTTGCCCGTCAGACGACACATAGGCCTCTGGGAACGGCGGCGCCTTACGGTACACCTCTACGCCAAAATAGCCCAGGATCGAGAAAGTGATCGTTAAAACAGCGATGAGTAACAACCATAATTTCTTGTATTGCCCCATGACCCGTTCCCCCTAGGTTAGTTTGTGCCAGTTACAACAATGAAGCACTGCATGGCGAGCCGGATAATTTTCCGAAAGCCCGTTGCCAAATCACCTCGCCCGGCACCCATGCAGCAAACAGCCAGAGCGTATTAAACAGCAGACAAGCCAAGCTGAAAAGCCCCATTGCAAGCGCGGTGAGAGGCATGGCCGGAAACGCCCGTTTTACGCGGGGTTCGGGGCAGGTGGTGTTGCGTGTCTTCGGTCGGGCTGCGCTTCGGAAGGTAATGCCTCACCCACGCGGCCGGCGGAGCGTCAGTGATATGGGTCAGGCATAAGCCTACCGGCCGCAGCGGAACGGAATGATCCGTCGGCCTAAACCTCGCGTCTTTTGGGCGTTCCAGCCCGGTCGCTTCTGAAGCCCTTGTCAATCGGGCATTTGCGGGTAGGCAAGCCGGAAGTACCCGTAAACACTGGGCTGGCGGGTAGCTCCTCTGGAGATGCCCGTTTTACGCGGGGGTTGGGGTAGGTGTCGTTGCGGTTCCAGTCACGGCGACTGTGCTTCGGTAATGCTTCACCCGATGAGGCGCGCTAATACATTCCGGTTATTTTTGGGCTTTGGTGGCTGCTTTGATGAGATGGCAGCGGATGGTTTTCGGGCTGCATTCATGCTGTTCCGCGAATTTTGAGATGCGGAAAGGGGATTCTTTGCGTTCAAGGGCTTTTAGCTCCCGGGAGTTTTACAGAGCGTAAGGCCTCCAGAGATTTTCAGCATGAATTTGTCCGGCGCCCCGCAGAAAAACAGACTCCGGCCCAAAAAAATATCACTGATAATTTATTGTTGATAGCCACAATTCAATAAAAGACCGTCTAAAAACAATGCCTAGACGGTCTGCGGCGGAGAAAGCCGCCCTACGCGGGGTGTGCGGGCGGCTTCCGAGGGAGCGACGGGGCGTCCAGTCTTATTTCTTCAGTTTGGCGGCCAGTTCGTCAAACTTCTGTTTGATGTCGGCTTTGAATGCGTCCAGTTTTTCCCGGCGTTCAGCCTTGCGCTGTTTTTTCCACGCCTCATGCGCCTGCCGCGCCACTTCCTGCTGCGCCTCCACGGCGGCCAACACGTCCTGTTGTGCGGCGGCGGCATCCTGCCGCAGGATGGTGGTTTGAAAGCGGTTGAAGAACGCATCCAGCACGGCTTCGTCGGCTTCCTGCGCCAGAATGATCACGGCAGTGCTGCCATCGTCCAGCTTGCGAGCCGTATTTCCCAAAAGCAGGGCGTCGCCGGCGGTCTCGGCCGTCCCCGTATTGCCGCCGATGAGCGCGCCTGCCGTGCCGCCCAAAATGACGCCCAGCGGGCCCGCAAGCACGCCCACCAGCGCGCCAATCAGGCCGCCCTCCACGCGCCTTCGGCAGTTCTGGCGGTGAAGTCGGCGCTTTCGGCGGGAATGATCAGGCCGTTTTCCTTCTTGATCAAAACAGCCTGAGCAATCAGCGTATCAGCGGTCTGCGTGTAGGCTTTCAATTCGGAAAACGCCTGATACGCCTCGCTGGGCACATCGAACAAGGCAACGATAATATTCTGTTTCATCATACTTACTCCTGTTTGGGTTGCAGGGAATACATACCAGAGCATGCCTGGTCATTATAGCCACCGGAATTTTTCAGGCTTTTTTGCTTTTCCGGCAGGTGGCCACTGCCGGGCACGGTACTTGTTATATGGATTAGCGACCCCGATGCTTCCTGATACTTCCCCGATGCACGCCGCCGCTCGGACGGACGGATGCGCTGATAGCGCGGCGGCAAATCTGCCGCCGCAGCCCCAAGGTTGTTTCGGCACGCAAATGCTGATCCATTGCGCGCTTGCCGAACAGGACAAGGTTTAAACACGACCAGCCCCGCAAGCCCGGCGTTTACGCTGTTTGGCGGCCACCCTTATGCCGCCTGACATCCATCCCAATCATTCCCGTCCGCCCGAGCAAGTAGTCAATCAGCACCTGCACGCGCCGCGCTTTCTGCGCGTGCCGGCGGTAATAGAGGTATACCGGCGGATAGCGGCGCCAGTAGGGTTCGAGGACAGGGATGAAGGCGTCGCGGTCGGCCTGCCGGTCGCGGATGGGCTCGAAGATGCGGGCGATGGCGAGGCCGTCGCGCACGGCGTCGTTCATCACCTCGATGTCGTTGCAGATGAGCGGCGACGGCATGGTCACGCTGATGTCCTGCCCGTCTTCGTGCAGGGTCAGCGGGTAGAGGTGGTTCGCGGTCACGAAGCGGTAGGCGACGAGGCGGTGGTGCAGCAGGTCGGCGGGCGTCTGCGGCGTGCCGTGCGCATCGAGGTAGGCGCGGCTGGCGTAGAGTCCCTCGCGCATCGCCGGATAGAGCGGGCGGGCGACGACGCCGTCTTCCAGCGCGTTGCCGAAGCGGATGCCGAGATCGAAACCGCTGCTGATGAGGTCGATGGTGCCGTCATGAATGGAGATTTCCAGTTGCAGCTGCGGGTAGCGGCGGCAGAAGTCGGCAAAAACAGGGCGCAGGATGAGCTGGTAGGCGAAGCGCGACAGGGTGATGCGCACGCAGCCCGACGGTTCATCGCCCGCCTGCCGCGCCTCGTCCACCGCCTGATGCAGGGTGAGCAGGGCGTCGGCGGTGCGCGCCAGCAGTTGCTCGCCCGCCTCCGTCAGATGGATGCTGCGCGTGCTGCGGATGAAAAGCGGCACGCCGATTTTCGCTTCCAGCTGTTTCAGCCCCTGACTGGCGGACGGGGTGGTAATGCCGAGCTGGCGCGCGGCGGCGGTGATGCTGCCCGCAGCGGCGATAAGGCGGAAGAGATTGAGTTGGGCGTAGATGCTGTTGTCCATAAGATTGTGTGGTTTGGGCTAAGAGTGTTTCAGGCAGTTTGCGGCTAATCATCATAATCCCGCCTGCCTATACTGCGCCGCGTCATTTCACTACGAGGTTTTTATGAAAAACATCCTGATCATCTCCGGCCATCCCGACCTCGGCACCTCCGTCGCGAACGCCACCATTCTCAACGAAGTCGCGAGAGCCCTGCCCGAGGCGGAAATCCGCCGCCTGGACAGCCTCTACCCCGACTACCGCTTCGACATCGCCGCCGAACAGAATGCGCTGCGCTGGGCCGACGTCATCGTCTTCCAGTTTCCCTTCTCGTGGTACAGCGTGCCTGGTCTGCTGAAACTGCGGCTGGACGAAGTCTTCCTGCACGGCTTCGCGCACGGCTCGACCGCCGAACTGGGCGGCAAAAAACTGCTGCTCTCCTTCACCACCGGCGCGCCCGCCGCCGCCTACCAAAAAGACGGCTTCTTCAAGCACACCATCGACGACTTCCTGCCGCCGTTTGCGACGCTCGCGACCCTGTGCAACCTCGACTTCGTCGCGCCCATCTACACCTGCGGCATCAGCTACGTTGGCCGTGAAGACACCGCCGCCATCAACACGCAGAAAGACCAAGCCCGCGACCACGCCGCCCGCCTGATTGCGAAAATCAGGGAAATCGCCGCCTAAACCAGGAGAACCCATGTACATCATCAACATCACCGTCAACGCCGACCTGCCCGCCGACAAACACGAAAAAATGTTTGCCGAACACGCCGCCTGGTTCAAAAAACACTTCGCCGCCGGCCACTTCCTCATGCTCGGGCCGTACATCGATTCCGACGCGCACGACGGCGTGATCTTCGCCCACGTCAAAGACCGCGCGGAACTGGACAAAATCCTCGCTGAAGACTGCTACTACCCGGATTTCGCCGCTTACGAAATCCGCGAATTCGCGCCGAGGATGATTGCCGAGGATATCGGCAAGGCAAAAATGGCCTGATATATCGTTTCAAATAGAGGGTTGGGACAAGGCGAGCCGAAAACAGTACAGATAGTAAGTGTGGGTTTCCCATAAAAATTGCGCAACGTTTTTTATGGGTGCCCGGTCAGGCTTACCGACACCGTATCAGTTCTATTTGAAACGACGATAAAAACGGACGGTTCGCCGTCCGCTTTTCTTTAGAGAGGTCTCCCGGCGCGATAAACATGGACCTGCGGAGGACGGGCTTCAGCCCATCGCTTGCTCACGCGATTATTTTCTTAAAAACCGCCAGGCGAGATAAACACGGCCCCCGCCAGGTCGCAGCATGATTTATTCGAACCCAACCTTTCGGATGCCTGCTCGCTGCACGCGCTATTTCAGCCCCACAGGGCGAAGTTTTTATCGCGTAATTTTCCGGGTACGGGAGCCGGTATAGAAAACGGGGCAGACCCCCGTTTTTGGCATCACATTTTTATTTGCGGATTTTCCAGTTGCCCTTGCCTTTTCCTTTGATCAGGCGGACTTTGCCGTCTTTGGATTTGTAGCCGCCCTTGCCGGCGTTCAGGATGAGGCCTTCCGGCAGGTCGGCGGCGAAGACTTCGGCTTTTTTCTTGTCCTGAGACAGGATGACGTATACGGCAAGGGTGTCATTGGCTGGGTCGATCAGACGAATATCGGCGATGTCGAAGACTTGCACGCATTCGCTGCGTATGGCTGACCAGGTCTGCCCGGCAGATGGCAGGCAGCCATGTGCATCTTTTTCACCGCCCACCGGTCGCTCGACGGCTTGCTGTGCTGCGGCGGCATCTGCCTTTGGCGGGACGGGCGCTGGGTCTGCCGGCGAGTTCTTGTTACCGCCGCCGCAGGCAGCGAGTAAGCAGGTAATAGCAAGTAGAGACAATGCGCGTTTTTTCATTGTTTCCTCCGTAGATTGAAAAGAATCTCGGCACATCAGCGACCTGATGACAATCTGCATTGCAGCGGTGTTTTTCGGCATTTGCGACATTAGAAATGCTCACGAGGTTTTTCAGCCTTGTTGCGTTTTTTGCCTTGCATAAGAAGCGCAATGCATTAATTGCGTCACCCTCGTCTGAAGGTCTACTGATTTAGGGGATCAGGCAACATCAGGTCAGCGACCATGTGCGGTACGCCTGCCCCTACCAGTGGTCAGGCTGCAAACTGGTGCGAGAGAAGGGACTCGAACCCCCACGCCTTGCGGCGCTGGAACCTAAATCCAGTGCGTCTACCCATTCCGCCACTCTCGCCTTGTGGCGGCAATTTTACTGCATAAAAGCCCTATACTCCTACCCTGAAATACTGAAATTTCAGTCATGCTGTCGAGCCGATCAGTTTTTTGTTTTTTCTTGGTCTTGCACAACCCGTCACCAGGCTGCCACTCATGCCCGTTGAACATTACGAGAATTTTCCTGTTGCCTCTCTCCTGCTGCCCCGGCGGCTGCGCCGGCCCATCGAAATCATCTACCAATTCGCGCGCAGCGCCGACGATATTGCCGACGAAGGCGATACCAGCAACGAAACCCGGCTGGCTAGCCTAGATGCCTACCACGCCGAGCTAGATCGCATCGAAGGCGGTCAGACGCCAGACACAGCCCTGTTTCGGGCGCTGGATCAGGTGATCCGGGAATGGCGACTGCCGCTCGCGCCTTTCCGCGACCTGCTCGACGCTTTTGCCCAGGATGTGGTCAAGCAACGTTATGCTGATTACCCGGAATTGCTCAACTACTGCCGCCGCTCGGCCAATCCCGTCGGTCGCTTGTTGCTCCATCTGTTTGATTGTACCGATGCGGAAAACCTGTACCGTTCCGACTGCATCTGTACGGCCTTGCAGCTCACCAATTTTTGGCAGGACATCGCCGTCGACTGGCAGAAACAGCGCGTCTATCTGCCGCAAAGTGATCTGATCCGCTTCGGCATCGATGAGCGCCAGATTGCCGAAGGCCGCTGGAGCGAAGCTTGGGCCGCGCTGCTTGATTTTCAGATCGAACGCAGCGAAGCGCTAATGTATGCGGGCTCACCGCTCGTTCATTCTTTGCCCGGGCGCATAGGCTGGGAAATCCGCCTGACCATTCAGGGCGGCTTACGTATTCTTGAACGCATTCGCCAGGCACGCGGCGATATTTTTCACCGGCGGCCGCGCCTGGGCGTGTATGACTGGGTGCGGCTGGCCGGCCGAGCGCTGTTTATGTAAAAATCCAGCTTCCCTACAGATCAGATCCCGCCAACTGCTTACAGCCAGCCAAGCGCCATGTCGCCAAACGCATATTGCCAGCAGAAAGCCGCCGCCAGCGGTTCGAGTTTTTATTACAGCTTCACTTTCCTGCCGCCGGAACGGCGGCAGGCGATCACTGCACTCTATGCTTTCTGCCGCGAAGTAGATGACATCGTTGATGAAGGCGGCGATGTGCACACGGCCGCCGCACAGCTCGATGCCTGGCGCAGTGAAATCGAACGCCTCTATGCCGGCACGCCGCGGCATCCCGTCGCACAGGCGCTGGGCGAAGCGATGACGCATATTTGCCTGCCCAAAGAACACCTGCTGGAAATCATCGACGGTATGGCCATGGATTTGCACGAAGGGCGTTATCCAGACTTCAAGTCGCTGCTGCTCTATTGCCACCGCGTAGCCGGGGTCGTCGGCTTGCTGGCAGCAGAAATTTTTGGCTATCAGAATCAACGCACGCTCAAATATGCGCACGACCTGGGCATCGCTTTCCAGCTGACCAACATCCTTCGCGATATTGGCGAAGATGCCCGACGCGGCCGTATCTACCTGCCGCTCGACGAACTCGCCCGCTTTTCCGTGACGGCAGAGGATATTCTTGGCGCGCACGACTCTCCCGCATTTCATCGCCTGATGGCCTTCCAGATCGAACGCGCCGAACGTTATTACGAGCAGGCGCTGGAGCAGTTGCCTCCCTGCGATCGCAAGGCGCAACGCCCTGGCCTGGTGATGGCAGCCATCTACCGCGCCGTGCTGGAGGAGATCAAACGGCGCGGCGGGCAAACGCTCACGCGGCGTATCTCGCTCACACCACTGCGCAAACTCTGGATTGCCTGGCACACATGGTTCAAGGCTTAGGACCTCAAGGGGCACACACTCAGTCCCTGGAATACACCGGCAGCCCCCTTCGCACCGCGCTGTCGGTCGCTATCATCGGCGGCGGCTGGGCCGGGCTTGCCGCCGCCGTTGAACTGTGCACGGCCGGCGCGTCCGTCACTGTGTACGAAGCCGCGAAGCGACTCGGCGGCCGCGCCCGCAGTGTCGCCATCGACGGGCGTGTGCTCGACAACGGCCAACACATCCTGATTGGCGCGTATCGCGAAACCTTGCGCTTGATACGGCACGTGAACCGTAACATCGACAAGTGTAAGGAAGCGCAGGCAGACCACGCCAGCGGCAATGCTGGGCACCAGCTCTCCACCCTGCTCCATCGCCTGCCGCTGACCCTGCAACATCCTGCCGGAAACTTTCGCCTGCGTCTGCCGCCTTCGTGGCTACCGCTTCCGGCGCCATTGCCACTGGCAATCGGTTTACTCGGAGCACGAGGCGTGACACTCGCCGAGAAACGCGCTGCCGCCCGCTTCATACACGGCCTGCAAGCCCTCGACTACCAGCTAGATGCGGACAGCAGCGTAACCTCATTGCTCGACCGCACCGGGCAGACCGGAGCATTACGCCGCATGCTCTGGGAGCCGTTGTGTCTAGCCGCACTCAATACCCCACCGGAACATGCCTCAGCGCAAATTTTCGCCAACGTGCTGCGCGACAGCCTCGGCGGCGACCGGTGCGCCACCGACCTGCTCTTGCCCGCTGTCGATCTGGGACAGCTTTTCCCTGACGCAGCGGCAACATTCATCGCAGCGCGCGGTGGCCGCATCCGCCTTTCCTGCCGTATCGAACATATGACACGGGATAAGCAGCACTGGTGTATCGGAGACGAATCATTCGACCACGTCATCATCGCTACCGCGCCGCAGCACGCCGTGCCGCTGCTGACGGAACATATAGAAACGCATTCTGTCGCCACACAGCTTGGCGCCTATGATTACGAGCCAATCGGCACCGTTTACGCCGCGTACCCGCCAGAAGTCCGACTACCCGCGCCGATGCTCGGCTTGAGCGACGCGGCGGGAAACAACCTGGGCCAATGGGCGTTCGATCACGGTCAGCTTTGCCGCACACCGGGTCTCATCGCCTTTGTCCTAAGTGCACGCGGACGTTGGGACGAACGCGATAACGCTGCACTAATGGTCGCGCTGCACCAGGAACTTCAAGCCGCTCTGCGCCAGCAGCTACCCTTCCCTACCTGGCATAAAACCTTGCGTGAACGCCGCGCCACTTTTTCCTGCCGGCCCAATCTGTTTCGCCCAAACACCAGTACCTCGCTACCTGGACTCCACCTTGCCGGCGACTACGTTTGTGCCGACTACCCCGCCACGCTTGAAGGCGCCGTGCGCAGTGGCATCCAGGCTGCCAGAAGCATTCTCGCCGCATCGCCCATACCGCCTCTACCACCGGGTAGAGGCTGAGCAAGCCCAAACACGCATCATCAGCGATACATCTTCTGCAAACGGCTCCCTAATAACTGGCCGGATACGGGTAAGTATTTCGTCAGGTTATTTGTAGGCATCCTGTCATTCCCATGCCACACGCGCCTACAATCGTGCCTACAGATTCGCCATGTAGAACGGTTCTTTTGTGTTGCCCCTCTCTTGTTGCCTGTGTTGGCAATCGTGGAAAAAAATCGCCCGAAACCGTTATTTACCTGGGGTTCGGGCGTTTCTTGTGGGTAATGTTTTTATTCTGGCGGAGAGAGGGGGATTCGAACCCCCGTCAGGGTGTTACCCTGAACACGCTTTCCAGGCGTGCGACTTAAACCACTCATCCATCTCTCCGGCAGGGCGCGATTCTAGCAGAAGCCATGCCAATCAACAAAACCAATGATCACATGGCGATAGTCCCGATCTTACCAAGCAGCGCCATCCATAAGCTGGATAAACCAGGCTTCAACATACGTTTCATTGCAATCGATTCATTCACCGTGTCCACGAACCCTAAAAAGCATTTTTCCATTCACGTAGTGCTCGGAAAACTTCTATGGCATCATCGCTCACAGCGCCATGTACCCGCGCCGAGGCGATAACTTCCGGGACATGGCAACGCAGAAAAGGATTAGTCACTTTTTCCAGCGCTAGCGTCGATGGCACAGCGGGTAATCCTTTGGCACGCAGAACGCTCACTTCATCAACACGTTTTTGCAAGCGCCGGTTGCCCGGCTCGACGGCCAGCGCAAAGCGCAGGTTGGCCTCGGTATATTCATGCCCGCAGTAGATTTGCGTTTGTTCGGGCAAGGCCGCAAGTCGTGCCAGAGAATCGAACATCTGTGCCGGCGTTCCTTCGAAAAGGCGCCCGCAGCCGCCAGTAAACAGCGTGTCACCACAAAACAAAACACCCGCCTCAGCGCTGAAATAGGCAATATGCCCAAGGGTATGCCCCGGCACGGCCAATACCTGAAATACGCCCTCAAGTTCGGGAAAAACGATTGTTTCACCACCTGAAAGAGGATGGTCTAGGCCTGTGATAGACTCTTTTTCCGGGCCGTACACCGCTGCCGCTGGATACTGCACCAGCAGGTCGGCAATCCCCCCCTGATGGTCAGCATGGTGATGGGTCACGAGAATGGCGATCAGCGACAATTTCTCGCGTGTCAGCACTTCCAGCACGGGAGAGGCTTCGCCCGGATCGACGACAGCGGCAAACGCCCCCTTGCGCAGCAACCAGATGTAATTGTCCTTGAGGGCGTGAATATTCAGTAGCTCGAACATGGGATTATTGTGAAAGAACGGCAAGAAAAGTCAATGCGTAATATGCCCGGAACCATGCATGATGCGTCCGACATCGCTGACTGGCTGGAAACCCCACGCGGCCGCTACGTCATGAACTGGGAGCAACCCCACGTTGATGCGCAAGTTGCCGATGTGTTCGGCTATAACGCGCTACAACTCGGCTTGCCACAGGTCAAATTCCTTGCCCATAGCCGCATTCCGATGCGTCAGATCGTCGGCGAATCAGGCCCTGTCGATGTACGCTGTAGCTTGTGCGAGCTTCCGTTTGCCTCGGCCAGTATCGATCTGGTCGTCATGCCGCATGTGCTCGAATCACATGACGATCCGCATCAGATTCTGCGCGAAGTCGAGCGCATCCTGATTCCCGATGGTCAGGTCGTCATTACCGGGTTCAATCCTGTTTCACTTTGGGGGCTCCGACGTTTTATCCGGCGTAACCGTCAGGGGTTTCCGGATAACGGCAACTTTATTTCTGTGTTACGTCTACGCGACTGGCTAAACCTGCTCAGTTTTGAGGTTGATCGTGGCAATTTTGGCTGCTATGTACCGCCTTTCCAACACGAACACTGGTTGCGCCGCTTCCATTTCATGGAGTCGGCGGGCGATCGCTGGTGGAGCTTCGCCGGCGGCGTCTATTTACTGCGCGCTGTCAAGCGGGTTCGCGGCATGCACCTTGTCCTGTCTGACTGGAGGCAGCAGCACGCGCTGCGTCAGACGCTCACCACCGTAACGCAGAAAACACTCGGTAAGGAACCGAATAAGCTACCATGAAGCGCACTGAAGTCATCACGCATATCTACGTCGACGGCGCCTGCCGCGGTAATCCTGGCCGCGGTGGCTGGGGGGTATTGTTGCAAGCAGGCACGGCTGAAAAGGAACTGTGGGGCGGCGAGCATGAAACCACCAACAACCGCATGGAACTGACAGCGGTGATCCGTGCCCTGGAAGCGCTCAAACGTCAGGCATCCGTCCATGTTCATACTGATTCGCAGTATGTACAAAAAGGTATCAGCCAGTGGATTCATGGCTGGAAACGGAATGGCTGGAAAACAGCCGACAAGAAGCCGGTTAAAAATGCCGACCTCTGGCAACGACTCGATGCACTGGCACAAGGCCATGAAATCACCTGGTCGTGGATCAAGGGACATGCCGGTCACCCAGGCAATGAGCGCGCCGACACCCTTGCCAATCGTGGTATCGATGAATTGCCCGATGACTCGACAGACAACCCGCCAACCTCATGAAACGCAACGATCCGCTTCCGGGCGCATTTCCTTGAAAGCAGCCTTGTAAATCTCGCGCAAACCCAAAACAAAACACTATGCGACAAATCGTTCTCGATACGGAAACCACCGGCCTGGAACATAAGCTAGGCCACCGCATCATCGAAATCGGCGGCGTTGAAATCAATAACCGCCGTCTGACAAACCACCACTTTCATTACTACCTCAACCCTGAGCGGGAAATCGATGAAGGTGCGCAGGCCGTCCACGGCATCAGCCTGGATTTTCTACAGGACAAGCCGCGTTTTGCCGAAATCGCCGCTGAATTCCTCGACTTTGTGCGCGGTGCGGAATTGATCATTCATAATGCGCCGTTCGATATCGGATTCCTCAATGCCGAACTGGCACGACTCGATATGGAGCCGATCGAGAGCGTTTGCTGTGCCGTGCTGGATACACTGCGCATGGCTAAGGAGCGTTTTCCGGGCAAGAGAAACAATCTCGATGCGCTCTGCGAACGTTACGCCATCGACAATTCGAAGCGCACGCTGCACGGCGCATTACTTGACGCCGAAATTCTTGCCGAAGTGTATATCGCCATGACGCGCGGGCAAGAAAGCCTGCTCATGGAACTGACGGATGACAGCAATACCGGACAGGGCCATATTGAAGAGCGCCTAACCATAAGTGCACACCACCAGCGAGTTCTGCGCGCCAGCCCCGAAGAAATTGCCGAACACGAAGCATTGCTTGCGGAAATCCAGAAGGAGAGCAAAGGGAAATGCGTTTGGCTGGCAGATTTGACATAGGGCGATAGCGTATTAAAAAAGGTGCGTCTGCACCTTTTTTATTTATCTATCCGGAACCTGGTCAACAATCAGTTCTGCAAGGGCTTCCACTACCCATCAATCATGATTGCCGCCACTCTGGCTACCGTCGGCGTTTCCGGTATTTCTATCGCTGCCGGCAGGCGTGGTAAAAGCCATGCCATCGCTTACTTCCCCCGTACGACCGCCATGTGTGAATCCGGTTGGATAACCATTTCCCCCATTTCCCGTATCACCCGGCCCCTGTGTCTGATTCTCACGCGGCGGGCGTGATTTGGCGCGCCGATGCGATCGCTTGAGCGGTGAGCGGTTTTTATTTTCCTGGCGACGCACATCGGGACGGTTTTCCTTTTCCTGTGGCAACCAATTTTCCTGACGGGAATTGGCGTTTTTCTGCCCCTGGTGACTCCGTCGTCCTGGCGTAAAACCGCGCTTACCTTCGCCACGATCTAACGTATATCCGTTGTCACGATTGCCTGGCGCCGTACGAATTTCAAGCTCATTCAGCTCATCCCATTCCGCATCGCTGCGATCCCGATCGGGGATTGCCAACAATTCACGGATTCGGCGGCGAATATCAAATGATTGAGGATCGTTCATGCCTGTATTATGAACCACTCCGACAACAGCGTTCAATACTCTTCTTACTGATGAACTTGCCCAATGTCGCATTCAGCATCCGAGCGGTATATTTCACCGCTCCGCTTTTATAATTACATTTTTACAGAATTCCGCCTTCCTTCTCATGTGGTTCAAAAATCTCCAGCTATTCAGGCTGCCTGCATTTGACGATAGCGCCCTCGAAACTATTGAGACCGCTCTTGCCCGTGCCGCGTTGCACCCCTGCGCCCCCAGCGATCTACGGCGCTTGGGCTGGGTACCGCCCTTGGCAGATGGTACGTTCGTACATGCTGTCAATCGCCAGTGGCTGATTGCGCTGGGCATTGAGGAAAAGCTGTTGCCCACTACCGTCATACGTCAAATGGCCAATGAGCGCGCACAGGCAATTGAAGCCACTGAAGGCCGACGCGTCAGCCGCAAGGAGCTGCGCGACCTGCGCGAATCGTTGGCTATCGAATTACTACCGCGTGCCTTTGCCTGTCGGCACACCATATTTGCTTGGATCGACCCGCTGCATGGCTGGCTGGTCGTCGATACCGGCTCTCAACCCAAAGCGGAAGAATTGGCCGAGTGCCTGCTGAAAACCGCTGATGGCTTCTCCATCGCGCTACCGGCGCCTCTGCGTACGCCCACTTCGGCCATGACCGCCTGGATGGCGGCCGGCGAGGCGCCCGTCGGTTTTACCATAGACCAGGACATCGAGCTGCGTTCCCCGGAAAACGCTTTAGTACGCTATACGCGCCACTCGTTAGAGGGCAAAGAAATTGGTCATCACATCGCGGAAGGCAAGATCGTCACCCGTCTCGGCATGACGTGGAATGACCGGATTTCGTTCATTCTTGACGAGAAGCTGCGCATCAAGCGCCTATCTTTCCTCGACATCCTCAAAGAAGAAAACGATGGACTGGCTGACAATGAAGCCGAACGTTTCGACCTTGATTTCACACTGATGACTGGTGAACTCGCCCGTTTGTTTGACGATCTGCTTGTCGCGCTTGGCGGGGAGGCTGACACAAAACACTAAAAAAAGCCAACCACCAAAGAATTGCGGACAAATCAATCCAATCGTCCCCGTATTTTTCAATCCAATAAAATTCAGACCGGGCACCCCGCCGAACTCATCAGCAAATCGCACCCGGTCTGGTAAAAGCAATATGGGCAATATGGAATTGCGGTTAGAAGAGAAGAAACCTAAGCTTCCCTAACTAAAGCCCCTATATCCCATACATAAACAATTCACAAAAATTACTGCTTCGCGGCTTCCTGCGCGTTCTGTACGGTTTCCTTGGCACCTTCCTTGACTTCAGAGGCAACCGCCTTGGTCTTGTCGACAACTCCCGCTGCAGCATCCTTGGCCTGTTCAGCCGCTGCCGCTGCCTTGTCGGCGGCTGCACTCGCCGCATCCTTGGCCTGTTCGCCAACTTCCTTGGCTTTATCGACCGCATTGGAAGCGGCTTCGCTCACGGCAGCCGCTGCTTCTTTACCCGCTTCCTGAGCAGCTTCACCTGTCTTGACGGCTGCATCCTGAGCGGCTTCACCTGCTTTCTGAATTGCGGCACCCGCCTCCTGTGCAGCGGTTTCAGCAGGGGAAGCAGGTTTTTGATCATCCTTGTTGCACGCGGCCATCAGGGGCAGACAAATTGCAGCGGCAATCAGGGTTTGTGTCAGTTTGCTCATGGTTTTTCTCCTTTCAGTAAGAGTTTGGATTATCGGTTATTTCGGCCCGACAGGCAAAAAAGTGCGAATCTTCCAGTGTTTTATGCGCATCGACCATTTCTACCACATCAGGCAAGGCCGATCCGGGATCAAATTACTTTTGCCATTAACGTTCTCTCCTGTTGTTGGATGACAGAGACAACAATACAGCGGGTAAGGCGAACGATCAGCCCATCTCATTGAGCGGCATAATTGTTGCCTGCGTGATTAGTCCGATGGGCGAACCACGGCGTGCACGCTGCCCAATGTGCTTACTTTCAGAAAGCATTTCTTTCGGGCGATTGCGGAAAATGCCGCGCACGCACACGATGGCTCCCCGACCAGCAATCGCCGCCCTAAGCGTTTCGCCCTCACGAAGCCCGATGATCTGTACGCCTTTGCCGCCAGAGAGTTTCTTCATCTGGTCGATCGGAAAAATCAGCAAGCGGCCATCTTCAGACAACGCTGCGACATGATCGGCACGCCGCTCACCTGCGTCCAGCGGTGACGGCGGCAAGATGGCCGCGCCCGCTTCCATTGTTAGAAACGCCTTGCCGGCCCTCTGACGTGAAAATAGATCGCCCAGCGTGGCAATGAATCCATAGCCCGAGGTCTTGGCAAAAAGGAATTCCTCGTCCGGCCGACCGGTCAGCACATGCGCCAGCTTACCGCCGCCCAGCTCGACAAATGAAGCCAGCGGCGCGCCCAGCCCGCGTCCATCGGGCAATACCGCAACAGGCACTGTGAAAGCGCGTCCCTCGGTCGACAAGATCACGAGCGAATCGACCGAGCGACACTCAAAGATTACGCCCGCGCCATCGCCGTCCTTGTAGGCAACCGATGAAAGATCGAGGCCATGTCCCTGGCGGACGCGCGCCCAGCCCTTGGCAGAAACGATCAGCGTCACCGGCTCATCCGCAACAACGGCCACTTCGCTGCGCGTTGCGGAAGCGGCCGCTTCAATATATGTACGCCGCGCATCACCGTATTGGGCAGCATCGGCACGAATTTCCTTGATAACGAGCTTACGTAGCAGCGTATCGCTGGATAACAGCTTTTCCAGATCATTTTCGGTGTGGCGCAGTTTTTCCAGTTCCTGATCAATCTTGAAGCCTTCCAGGCGCGCCAGTTGGCGCAGGCGAATTTCCAGAATGTCGTCGGCCTGCCGCTCGGAAAGTGCAAAGCGCGCGATCAGCGCCGGCTTGGGTTCGTCCGACTCGCGGATGATTCGGATCACCTCGTCGATATGCAGAAAGACGGTGCGCCGACCTTCCAGAATATGGATACGCTCACGCGCTTTGTTCAGGCGGAATTCACTGCGCCGGCGCACCGTAGCCAGGCGAAAGCGACACCATTCATCCAGCAGATCAAGCAAGCTTTTCTGGCAAGGACGGCCATCCAGGCCAACAGCGACAAGATTGATTGGCGCCGTCGTTTCCAGGCTGGTATGCGCCAGCAACAGCGCCAGAAACTCCTCGCGCTTCTGGCGCGAGCTGACTGGCTCAAATACCAGGCGAATCGCATCGTCCTTACCCGATTCGTCGCGCGCACGGTCAAGCTGCGAGGCAAACAGCGCCTTCAGGTGCGCGGCGGCAGAATCAATGCTCTTTTTGCCCGGCTTCGGTTGCGGGTTCATCAGCGCACCGATTTCCGAAAGCACCTTGGCGCTCGATACGCCGGGCGGCAGCTCTTTGACGACCAGTTGCCAGGCACCGCGTGCCATTTCTTCAAATTCACACCGGGCGCGCACGCGCAGACTGCCGCGTCCGCTGGCATAGGCCGCCATGATTTCGGCAGGTGCGGAAATGATTTGTCCGCCGCCTGGATAGTCTGGCCCCGGCACATGTTGCAGCAACTCGGCCAGATCAGCGCGCGGATTCTGGATCAAGCAGATCGCCGCTTCCGCAACTTCGTGCAGGTTATGCGGCGGAATTTCGGTAGCCATCCCCACGGCGATGCCCGATGCGCCATTTAGCAGGGAAAACGGCAGCCGAGCCGGCAAAAAGGCCGGTTCCTGGAAAGCACCATCATAATTGGGCTGAAAATCGACCGTGCCTTCATCGAGTTCGCCAAGCAGCAGCTCAGAAATCCCCGTCAACCGCGCCTCGGTATAACGCATCGCCGCTGCGCCGTCGCCATCGCGTGAGCCAAAATTTCCTTGCCCATCAACCAGCGGGTAACGCAATGAAAACGGCTGCGCAACACGCACCATGGCATCGTAGGCCGAAGCGTCTCCATGAGGGTGATATTTGCCGATGACATCGCCCACCACACGTGCGGATTTGACCGGCTTGGCCCCCGCTGCCAGCCCCAGCTCATGCATGGCAAACAGAACGCGCCGCTGTACCGGCTTCTGCCCATCCCGAACATCCGGCAATGCCCGTCCTTTAACCACGGCCACCGCATATTCAAGATAGTCGCTTGCAGCCGATTCATGCAACAGAAGACTCTCGCTTCCATCATCAGGAACCGTGGTCGGCCGGGACGATCCGGGAGGGGTCACCGGAGGTCCAGGAGGCGAAGATGAAACGGAGGTGTCTTTCTCAAACAAATCATGCGTCTGAATATCAGGCATACACTCGACTCAATCGATCCGTCAGGAATAAAATCTCTACAAAAACAACAAAGGCCGGACTCAGCCGACCTTCAGCGAAAATGTGAGTGTACTACCGATTACTACCGATCAACGCTGCGAACGAACACCATCATCCAAACACGGCACGTCGCGTAGCCATCCATCTGATAACTACGCGACGGCGCATCAATAGGCCAAAAACACCCAGGCAATCAGCCAAAAAATAAGCACATCGCATACATCGTGTATATCGTCAGCATCATGCCCTGTGCAATTCGCATACAAGCGTTACGCAGCAAACACGCACAGCCTAGCGCTTGACCTGGTTCCCAATCACACCACCTACGACCGCACCACCAACGGTACCCATCGAAGAGCCGCCTGTCAGCACAGCGCCTGCGACGCCGCCCACAGCTGCGCCAACGGCCGTATTCTTTTCACGCTTACTCATATTGGAACACCCGGCCAATGCCACACACACCACTATGATGGCAAACAGGTTTTTTTTGGAATTCAGGCTGGATTTCATCGTTTTCATTTCACGTGCTCCAAAAATTAAGACAAGTGTATTGCAGTCTTCTCACTGCAAAAATCAGGCCAGGATTGAAACTCATATAAAATCAATGAATTGATTGAACCGCACCAAGATTCTCATAAACATCTCGTCGCCACAGCACGACACTGGTAGCTTACTAACAGGCAAGCGCCTGATTCAACGCAAATATTTCTGTCGCCCGGAAGCGACATTTCCGCCATTTTTCAGCTTTCCGCCTCAACCAGCGCACCGTTCTCCTCCATCCAGGCGCGGCGCCCGGCCGACTCATTGCGCGCCATCAGCATATTCATAACCGGCAGCGCCTCTGCCGCCAGCGGCAAGCACACGCGCATCAGCCGACGCGTATCGGGCGACATCGTCGTTTCCCAAAGCTGCTCGGGGTTCATTTCTCCCAGCCCCTTGAACCGCGAAACCACAAGCGTTTCCGGCCGGACGCCTTCACGCCCCAAACGTTCGATAAGAGTATCGCGCTCCGCGTTGTCGAGCGCATAGAGTTTGCGCAGCGGACGCTTTTTACCTTGTGCCGGCACATCGATCCGGTACAGCGGCGGCTGCGCAAAATAGAGATGCCCGCCGGCAACGAGTCTCGGGAAATGCCGATAGAACAGCGTACAGAGCAGGACGCGGATGTGGCTGCCATCGACATCGGCATCGGTCATGATGACGACCTTGCCATAACGTAATCCGTCGAGCGTCGTATCGGGAGCATCGGCCGTATGCGGGTCGATACCAAGTGCCACGGCAATATCGTGCACCTCGCGATTGGCAAACAGGCTGCCCGGATCGACTTCCCAGGTGTTGAGCACCTTGCCGCGCAACGGCAAGATCGCCTGCAATTCTTTGTCACGCCCGGATTTGGCCGACCCCCCTGCCGAGTCGCCCTCGACAAGGAAGATTTCATTGCGGGTGATGTCCTCACTCTGACAGTCAGACAGCTTCCCCGGCAGAATGGCCACGCCCGACTGCTTGCGTTTCTCGACTTTCTGCCCGGCGCGAGTACGCGCCTGCGCAGCCCGAATGGCGAGATCGACAATTTTTTTGGCTTCATCGGGATGCTCGTTCAGCCACAACTCCAGCGGGTCACGCAGCATGCGCGCAACCAGTGCAACGGCATCGCGCGAATTGAGCCGCTCCTTGGTCTGTCCCTGAAATGAAGGGTCGAGCATGCGCGCCGACAGAACAAAGGAGAGGCGCGCCGCCACGTCATCCGCGACCAGTTTGATTCCCTTAGGCAACAGTGCGTGGTGTTCGGCAAAACCTTTCACCGCATCGAGTGCCGCCTGCCGCAAGCCGGTCTCATGCGTGCCACCGGCTGGAGTCGGAATCAGATTGACATAGGACTCGCGCACCGGCGTACCTTCGGCGCACCAGGCTAGCGCCCAGGCCGCACCAGAACCGGCGGGAAAGTTTTCGTCACCCTCTGCAGCATGGTTTTCCGCAGTAAAAATCGGTGCGGCAAGGTCATCAGCGATCTGCCCAGCAAGATACTGCGCCATCCCTTTCTCATAATGCCAGCGCTTTGTCTCACCGCCTTCGATGCTCAGCGAAATCTCCAGCCCCGGCAGAAGCACGGCCTTGCTACGCAGCAGGCGCTCAAGTTCAGTCAGCGAAATTTCCGGCGAATCGAAAAACTGGGCATCCGGCCAGATGCGCACCTGGGTTCCGTGCGCCCGCTTGGCGGCATCGCCGACGCGAACAAGCGGCTCGGCCACAGCGCCGTCAGCAAAGACAATACGATAAACCCTGCCGCCTCGAGTCACTTCGACCTCCAGACGCTTCGACAGTGCATTGGTCACGGAAACCCCGACGCCATGCAGCCCGCCGGAAAAGCGGTAGGCCGAATCCCCGTCGTTTTTATTGAACTTGCCGCCAGCGTGCAGCTGCATAAAAACGACTTCGACCGTCGGCACACCTTCCGTCGGATGAATTTCGACGGGAATGCCGCGCCCGTCATCGCGTACAGTCACCGAACCGTCGCGGTGAAGAATGACGGCGATCTGCCGGCAATAACCGCCGAGCGCCTCGTCGGCCGCATTGTCAATGGCCTCCTGAACAATATGCAACGGACAATCGGTTCGCGTATACATGCCCGGACGGTGGCGAACCGGCTCCAGACCCTTGAGAACGGCAATGGATTCTGCGGTGTAATTCATCGATAAAAATCAGGCAAAACACATGCGGGGCGGATTATACCGGCCTGAAAAATGGCCATGGACGCCGCCACGCAACAACGGGAACAACAAAAAGGCACCGCCGCAGCGGTGCCTCTCCAGGATGAGCCGGCGTAATCAGAAGCCCGCGCCCTTGATCGCCTTCAGCCCTTTGAAGACGGCCTTGGCGCCCAGCTGTTCCTCGATCCGGATCAACTGGTTGTACTTGCAGATCCGGTCAGTGCGCGACAGCGAGCCGGTCTTGATCTGCCCGGCGCCGGTGCCGACGGCCAGGTCGGCGATAAATGCATCTTCCGTCTCGCCCGATCGGTGCGAGGAAATTACGCCGTAGCCCGCCTTCTGCGCCATCTTGATGGCATCGAGCGTTTCAGTGACGGTGCCGATCTGGTTGACCTTGATCAGAATGGCGTTGGCAGCGCCCATCTCGATGCCTTTTTTGAGGCGGTCAGGATTGGTGACGAAGAAATCGTCGCCGACGATCTGCACCTTCTTGCCCAAGGTCTTGGTGAATTTGACGTAGCCCTCCCAATCGTTCTGATCCAGGCCATCCTCGATTGAGACAATCGGATACTTTTTGCACCACGCCTGATACTTGGCAATCATATCGTCAGCCGTAAACAGCTTTTCCGGATTCGACTTCCAGAACTTGTATCCCTTGCGTCCGCCTTCATCGAACAGTTCAGACGAAGCGCAGTCGAGTGCGATGGCGATCTGCCTGCCGGGCTTGTAGCCTGCCGCCGTGATTGCCTGCATGATGACTTCGAGCGCTTCATCATTGGAAATATTCGGTGCGAAACCGCCTTCATCGCCCACCGCCGTCACATGGCCAGCCTTCTTGAGGATGCCCTTCAGCGCATGGAAGATCTCGGTAATCCATTGCAGCCCCTGCGAGAAGGTCTTGGCGCCGACCGGCATGATCATGAATTCCTGGAAGTCGATCAGGTTGTCGGCATGTTTGCCGCCATTGATGATATTGGCCATCGGCGTCGGCAGTACGAATTCCCTGTTTTTGTGCAACTTGCCGATGTACTTCCAAAGCGGCATCTTGCTGACATGCGTGGCGGCAACGGTAATCGCCATCGAAGCGCCCAGGATGGCATTGGCGCCCAGCTTGGATTTATTGGTCGTTCCATCAAGCGCGATCATGGCTTCGTCAAGCGCGCGCTGATCGAGCGGATTCTTGCCCTTGAGCAGTTTGGCGATCGGCCCATTGACAGCGGCCACCGCCTTTAGCACCCCTTTGCCGAGATACACCTTTTTGTTGCCGTCGCGCAGTTCACACGCCTCGAACTCGCCCGTCGATGCACCTGAAGGTACGGCGGCGCGCGCGACAAAACCGCAGCTGAGCACGACATCGACTTCGACGGTCGGGTTTCCGCGCGAATCGAGAATCTGACGGCCGATGACCTTGGAAATCTTCACTGCGTCTGCTGCCGGCCTAGCGGTCGCTTTTTTTACCGCCGCCACGTTCTTCACGGCAGCGGATTTTGCAACGGCCTTGGTCATGGCGGGTTTCTTGGCGGGCACAGCAGCTTTTTTGGAAACTTTGGAAACGGGTTTGGAAGTTTGGGTTTTCTTTGCAGAGGAAGCTTTAGCGGACGTAGCCATTTTTCATCCCATGACGGTAGTTGAACAAAAAGGTTTCTACAAACGGATTTTCAAGCACTTAGGCGCTTACACGGCGGCGCAGTATACATCAACACAATGACGGCGGGCTTGCGCTGCCCGCGCTGGCCGGGAACATCCGCCCGCCAGAACTCACGCGGAATCATCAAAATCACTGCCCCGACCGCCCCACCATCGTATTCATTCGATTTCAAGCAATTCGGCGTCGGCGAACACCAGCGCACCGCGGATTGTCCTGTCCGGAAAAATATCCGCCAGCGCACGGCAATAGCCGCGTACCTGTTCTCGGTACGCATCAAGGCGCGCTGTTTCACCCGACGAACTCTTGTAATCGAGCACCCACAACGCATCGTCAAGCTCAACCAGCCGGTCGATGCGCAACAAACGGCCGTCGCGATCAGCCAGTTCGATTTCGTTCCATGCCCGGCGATAACGGGCGGGGTCGAAAAACACCCGCAGCGCCGGCGCGCTGAGCAGCCGCTTGACGACCGGCCAGGCACGTCGGTGCGCCTCCTCGTCAAAACCGGGAATACGCCAGTGCGCAAACGCTTCGAGCCGGTCGATGTGGCCGTCATCGGCCAGGCGTTCCAGCAGCGCGTGCAGCAGCGTGCCAAAACGCGCGGCATCATCCGACGCCGGCCGCAGGCTGCCTACCGCAGTGAAAGCCGGCGCAGCCGTTGGCGGCACGGCCTGCGCGGGCGTGGGCATTGCCACGGTACATGTTTCCGCATCGACGGGAGCAGCTCCGGTCAAATCATCGCCATGAACCAGAGTGCCGCCCGGTTCAACAGGCAATGTCTGCACACTTTCCAGCGCGTGTTCGAGCAAACGGTACGCGCTTTTTTCCTCGGACTGCGGACTGTCGCTCTTTCGGCCCTGCTCGCTGCCGCTGGCAATAAACACCTGCCGCGCGCGCGTCATGGCCACGTAAAGCAGATTCAGTTCTTCGCGCTGCGCCGCCTGCGCCTGCGCATCAAAGAGGAAACGCCGCGCCGCGCCGCGCGCATCCTTGCGGCCGAAAAAGGAAAAATGTCGCGGCGAGGCTTCTTCCGGCGGCCAATCGACGATGACATCCCACGGCTCGGCCGGGCGCGCTGCGGCGTTGGCATCGAGCAGCCAGACGATCGGCGCCTCCAGCCCTTTGGCCGCATGGATCGTCAGAATACGCACGCGATTGCTCACCGTCTGCGCGGAAACGACTTCCCCTTCGTCCGGCGCATCGCCGGCGTCGGCTTCACGCAGATTGCGCAGTTCATCGACAAAGCGGGAAAGGCTTGGATAGCGCCCGCCATCAAGGTCGAGCGCGAGCAGCAACAACGCATTCAGATTGGCCTCGACGGCGGCGGCGCGGTATTCCGGACTCGCCCGACGATAGCGCGCAAACACTTCGCCTTCGTGATAAATGCGGTCGAGCAAATCGTGCGTCGGCAAATCACCGGCAATGCGCAGCCAGGATGCCAACAGACGCGCCGCCCGCAGCAGGCGCGGCGGCGCCTGCCCGCCAGCGGTGAGTTCAGCGAGGCGCCGCCACCATGAATCGGGCATCAACGGCGATGCGGCCTCGGGCAAGGCGGGCGGTGCGGACAGCGTGAAAGCCAGCAGCAACAGTTCCTCGTTGCTGCACGCGAAAATCGGCGAACGCAGCACATGTGCCAGTTTGAGGTTATCGAGCGGCATGGCGAGAAATTCAAGCAAGGCCGCAATATCGCTGGCCTCCAGCGTTGCCAGCAGGCCACCGCGCGAAGCCGCTTCATAGGGAATTCCGGCGGCGCTCAGCGCGCGTTCATAAACGGCCAGCTTGCTGCGCGTGCGCACCAACAGCAGGATGTCGCCATAACGCGCCGGGCGCGGCCCGCTGCCGCCCATCCTGTCGGGATCGTGGAGCTGCCAGGCGCCACCGCCCGCATGACCGACGATCTCTCCAATCTTTTTTGCCAGCGCATCTGCCTCCCGGATCTGGCGCAGGTCTTCCGCCGCCTGCGCCGGTTCCGTCAAAGGGTCGCGCAAATGCCCGTCCGCACCAGCTTTACCGGCATCTGCCGCGGCAGTATTGGCAGCCGCATCTGCCGCGCTTCCGGCATCGGCTTCGCCTGCCGAGCCGCCGGCGTCAGCGCCAAACAGCGGCAACAGTTCGACACGCCCCGGAATGCCTTCGGCAAATGTCGTCTGCGCGCGAAAAGGCGCAAATTCCGGCAGGCCGAGAAATACGGCATTGACGGCATCGACCACCGGCTGCGCGTTACGCCGCGTCGCATCCAGCGTGCAGCGAAGCGCGCCATAGGCACGCACGAGAAAATCCGCCGCGATCCCGAACAGCCTCGGCTCAGCGCGGCGGAAACGGTAAATCGACTGTTTGGGATCGCCGACGAGGAAAATGCGCGGACGCCAGTCATCCGAATAGGCATCCAGCCAGGCGCGCAGAATCTGCCATTGCAGCGGATTGGTATCCTGGAATTCATCGAGCAGGACATGGCGGTAACGCGCATCCAGCCGCGCCTGCAGAAAAGCCGACGTCTCCGGCGCGCGCAACAGTTGCAGCACGCGCCATTCGGCATCGACAAAATCGATCTGCCGCCGCCCCTGCTTGACTGCCTCGGCATGAGCGAGAAACGCCGTAAACACGGCACAGGCATCGCGATTGAACGCGAGAATGTGCTCCGCTAGCCGACGCTCGCCGCAATCAACCAGACGCTGGCACAGCGCAGCGTGCAGCGCGAGAAAACGCTGCGCGCCTGCCTGCGTATAACGCTTGTCGAGCGTAACGCCCGCTTTCTTGACGGGGATCGAACCGTCCTTATTGAGCATAGCGGCGCGCAGCAGGGTAAAGCGCGCGTCTGCATCCGCCTCGGCCAGCGCCGCACGCAGCGCCGCCGCACTGGCGCGGTCGCCTTTCAGCTCGCTTTTCTCCAGCAGGCCGAGATACGCCTGCCAGTCCCCCGGCCAGCCATCGGCAAAAAACGCCGCCAGCGCCTCTCCTGGCGCACCCGCGTCCAGCAGGGCTTGCAGAGAAGACACTACGCGCGCGGCAGGCGTTGTCGAATCACCGTCTGCCTCGGCCAAGGCCAGCCATTCGCTGCGCCGCTCATACGCCCGGTGGATAAGGCGGCGCACGGCCTCCAGTCCGGCCGTCTCCAGCAGACGCACCAGCGCCGGCGCAGGATCCACATCATCGCTCACGCGCTGCGCCGGCTCACTGGGCAGCGTGGCGATAAAGGCGCGCCAGAGTTCGTCAAATTGCCGTACACCCGGCTCGATCAGCGACACCCCCGCCAGATTGGCGGAAAGCGGCGCCGCATCGACCAGTTGCAAAAACCAGGCGTGAAAAGTATTGACCGCCAGCCCCGGCTGTGCCGCCAGGACCCGTTCATACAGCCCGCGCGCCGCCTGCCGAAGCGTGGGATCAGCGGCATCCGCCACCAGACCGCGCTCGGCGAGAAAATCATCGATCGCGGCGTCCTTTTCCATCGCCAGCTGGCGCAGCCAGCCGATAACGCGCGCTTCGATCTCGCGCGCCGCTTTGCGCGTGAAGGTGATGGCCAGGATTTCGCCCGGCGCAACGCCCGCCAGCAGCAAACGCACGATGCGCGAGGCCAGCAGCCAAGTCTTGCCGCTGCCGGCACAGGCTTCGACGACGACACTGCGCGCCGGATCGAGGGCATCGCGGGTCAGGCGGGTGGTTTCGCTGCAAGAGATTTGCCTGTTCATCGTGTTTTTGTTTTGACGTTTGTTCTGAATATCGTCCCGAAGGATTGCCGGGCTGATGCCAATTCAGTCATATCGTCGGCGAAATCCCCGTTTCCCGCAAGGCGGCCGGCCAGATCACCTAGATCGCATTGACCGATATTGCACCGAACGCTGGTCAGCCCCGGATTCTCGCCAGTGCGATCGCCTCCCATCCCTTTGGTACGATCAAACGCTGGACCGACGGCGCCGGTCAGACTCACACGCGCAGCCAGGATCTGGACGGCCGGATCGATGCCTATACGCTGGGCAGTACCCTCTGGCGGATACATTACGACAGCGCCGGACGCCTTGTCGGTCAGCGGGAGGAAGCCACGCCGGCTCAATACGGACAGTATGCCTATGATGCGCTGGATCGCCTCATCAGCGCCCGCCTGCCGGAGGGGAGCTACGGCTCGGCATTCGATTACGCCTACGACAAGGCCGGCAACCGCATCCGGCAGACCATGGGCGGCGAGGCTCGCGTCCATACGATTGATACGGACAGCAACCGCCTGCTTGGGATAACGGGCAGGCCGGAAAAGGCTTACACCTATGATGCAACAGGTAATCGTACGGGCGACGGACAGAATCAATGGCAGTATGATGCCCGTGGCCGTCTCGTCGGTTTGCAGGGCGCGGCCGGTGCGGCTCGTTACCGGGTGGATGCGCTGGGCCGCCGGGTAAGCAAGCAGGTTACAGGCGATAACGGTCTGCCGGTCGAGATCGGCTATCACTACGATCAGGCCGGACGCCTGATCGCCGAGAGTGATGCACAGGGAAACATTCGCCGCGAGTATCTCTGGCTGGAAGAGACGCCGCTGGCGATCGTGCAATAAAGGGGAGGCGGACATGGGCTATCCTTTGAGCGGTCGTGGGCGTGTCCGGGCTGAGGCTCCGGGCGTATCTTCTCCGGCGTTCATTGTGCGTTTGCGCCGTCTGTGGGCCGGCAGATTCCTGCTTGCCTTCCTGGCAATCCTGGGCTCTTCACCTGTTCTGGCGCAGATGCAGGTTTATTACGTGCATTCGGATCATTTGAATACGCCGCGCCGGGTCACTGATGAGCACAATACGCTATTGTGGCAAAATCCGCCGCTTTCCGAGCCTTTCGGCTTGATGCCCCCCGAGGAGGATCCGGATGGTGATGGGCGGCGATTCATCCTCAATCTGCGCTTCCCCGGTCAGTATTTCGACACGGAGTCTTTTACTCATTACAATTTCTTCCGTGATTATGATCCTCTCTCCGGGCGTTATCTGCAGTCCGATCCCATCGGACTAGACGGCGGAATTAATACTTATAGCTATGTCGAGAACCGACCAACTATGATGATTGATCCGGAGGGGCTGCAAGCGATTCCGGTTCCATTTCCATACATTCCCGGATTCCCGCTCCCAGGAAACCGACCACCCAAGTCAAATGACCCAAGTAATCTGCTGGATCCTCCAAAATCGGAATCACCACCATATTCATGGCCAGATTGGACCATGAAGAAGAATTTGCAAGAGGAATGTAAAGACGAGTGTGATGAAATTGAAGAACGGGAAGTAGCAGACTGCGAATGGCGCTACAAAATGGGAGGGCGTAGTAATCGGGAAAGCGTTCGTGCGTGCATACAAATGGCTCGTGACCGATGGATACAATGTTACAAGAAATGCCAAAAAGAGTGTAAATAACTATGAATAATATTGGAATATTTATCTACTATGATGAAAGTTTAAAAAAGCTGGTCTTTGTTAAACAGAAAATCACCCAAGGAAAAAAAAATGATTTTTATCAACTATTAGATTTCTCTTTTAAAGATCAATCTGAGAGTAATACCCAAGAATTAGAACGAACTTTAGGCCAATTGATTCTTTATTACTTAGAAAAACTGACGCCTAACGGATTAGGTTTCGGAAACTATTCTCACTTGCTGAAAGAGATTAGCAAAGAAAACCTTGAAAAATTTTGCCAAGACATTGATCTAAAAAAAACTAGTGATAAATATGATTTAGCCACAATAATGTTTTCATATGGCCGTCGAAATAAATCATGGAAAACTGTAGAATATGCTATTAACTTATTCAAACAAGCTTCTAGCGAAGGACATAAGGAATCTAAGCGCTTTATAGAAAAAGATTTACCAGTTGTTTATTCACGCTTAGTAGAAAAATTAAGAAATCCCGATGAAAATTAACACTACACACGGGAGATAATCAATTAGTGTTTGAAAAACACAACAGGATGAATATTGACTCTCGCAATACATATTTGATTACAACAAGGACTGCGAGTAAAGGAGTAAAAATGACTCATGGCACTGCTATCTATTAATGATAAGATAGATAATCGACTAACCATAGATATTGCCTCAAGACGTTTATCAAATTATATCCATCTCCCCTCGGGTTATTGGAAATACTAGCTATCCTGGTAAAAATCTACCATACAGAAAAGTAAATCATTGACTGATGAATTGCACGGAAAAATTTTTAATCTTATTTTGCATAGTAGTGACAACCACCCTAATTTGGTTGTTATCTAAAGCGGAAGTCATTACTTTGCATGCTACTGAGAGCATTCCTGTCGGTATTAATCCAGTAGAACCCATTGTTGGAAGCAATCTAGTTGCTATAATAAACAAAGATGAAACAGCAGAAGTTATCTCTTGTGAAGATATAAAAACCAATCAGGTAATTCTGGTTCGCCTAAAAACCGATAGTACTGGGTATGTAACAAAAGGAAAGTTTTTCTTGGAACGCCAAAAAATTAATCTAGGAATAGCTTTATCACGCTCTGATGCTATAACATTTTCGTGCGCAGGTTTTTTCAACAGTTATTCCCAACCTTATTAAACATAACAACATCAATGCCTTTCCCGTCCTGGCGCAGATGCAGGTTTATTACGTGCATTCGGATCATTTGAATACGCCGCGCC
>ERZ773068.206-NODE-206-length-32349-cov-19.060073_pt1 | contig 32349 bp, 24 predicted proteins | sample MGYA00580620_ERZ773068 | MGnify/ENA primary metagenome ERZ773068 (study PRJEB29015, sample SAMEA2737983) | human oral metagenome | biome: human oral; feature: human-associated habitat; material: dental | place: China | collected 2101 ... | reverse complement strand
GCTCGGGCTATCTCAGTGATGTCGGTGACGTTGGGCGATAGCTTGACGATGAGGGTCTTGTCATAGACAGCTCGTACGGCACGCACGACAGAGGCTGCTCCAGCACAGGTGACACCGAAAGCCATCCCCCCTTCCTTGACATTGGGACACGATATATTGAGCTCGATAGCGGGGATATGCTCTAGGGCATTGATCTTCTCTGCAGTAGCGATGTAGTCCTCTACTTGAGAACCGCTGACATTCACGATCATCGCCGTGTCATAGTCTTGGATGGTCGGGTAGATGTGCTCACAGAAGTAGTCTACCCCCTTATTCTGTAGCCCTACGGCATTGAGCATCCCAGAGGGAGTCTCAGCCATACGAGGATAAGGATTCCCTTGGCGAGGATGCAAGGTCGTCCCCTTGACGAGGATGCCACCTAGGCGATTAAGGTCGATGAAGTCGCTGTACTCCGTCCCATAGCCGAAGGTCCCAGAGGCAGTCATCACGGGATTCTTGATGGTCAGACCTCGACCGATATGTACTTGTGTCTTGAGCATGTTAGTCCTTCTTGATAAGCGTAGAGTTAAAGACGGGACCCTCGGTGCATACGCAGGTGTTGCCCTTGCCTACGAGGTCTTCGACACAGCAGAGGCATGCTCCGATACCGCATGCCATGGTATTCTCAAGGGAGACTTCGCAGTCGATCCCACGGCTCTCTGCTACCTTGGCTACGGCGATCATCATCACCTTGGGTCCGCAGGTGTAGATACGATCAAAAGAGCCTTGCTGTAAGATGGAGTGATCGGTCACACGACCTTCGATCCCCAGCTCCCCATTATCTGTCGTGAGGTGGACTTCTCCAAGGGCTTCGAACTCTTCCCTAAGTACGATGTGGCTGGCTGTACGCCCACCGAGGAGGATCGTAGGACGAATGCCTACTGCGCTGAACTGTCGCGCGAGGAAGAGCATGGGGGCTATCCCTACACCTCCTCCGACAAGGAGAGGACGAGAGATGCCCTCCGTAGAGAAGGTGTTGCCCAGCGGTATCAGGAGATCAAGCGAAGTGCCATCGGGAAGCCCCGTGAGGATTGATGTTCCCTTGCCTACACGGCCGATGAGAAGCCATAGCTCTCGGCGATCGGGGAAGACATTGCAGATCGATATAGGACGACGAAGTAGGACGATGCCTCCTGGGACAGCGACTTGTACGAACTGGCCTGGAGCCATCTCTGGGAAGATACCAGCCTCTATGGGGAGGGAGAGCTTGAGCAGATGATTGCCCGCTCCTAGATCCTCAGTGGAAAGGAGTGTAAACCGAAGCGAATACTTTTTCATTGCGTGATGATGCATCATTGGACTTGATGCCACAAAGATACGCAGAATATACCGCCTTAGGACTGGCTTTCGTCCGAATGGAAGGAGGAGAAGCTGTTATCGGTATAGAAGACTGTGATGTGATCGATCTCCTTGCTCCGTCGCCCTTCTAGTTCAGCCTTGAGGCGAGCTATTTCTTCGGCTTGAGAGATAAGGATCGAGCGTAGCTTGTCCGTCTCATCCCCTTCGGAGGCATCCAGTAGAGAAGGTGCTGCTGGTCTAGGGCACTCGCCACCTTCCGTCCCAAAGAGGAACCAGTAGGGATCCACGAGCTCAGGGTAATGCTCAATGATCTTATTTATCGTCACGACATTTATTAGCTGTCGCTCATTGAGGTTGAGGGATAGCGTCGCTGGCGCAATGCCTGCTCGGGTGGCGAAGTCTTTAGAGGTTAGACCGCTGTTATTGATCACCTCCCGAAGTCGTCTAGTGATCGCTGCAAGATCGATGAACTCTGACATAATGGCTGGGTTTATGCTGATTTGTTTACGCAAACAAAGATAGCGATTTGAATTCGCAATAGTAAATGCGGATTGGTTTTGAATTCGGAATCCGATGGTTTGCGATGAGTAAATCCGCCAGATTCAAGCCTTAGAATGCTCTAATCTACCTATAAGCATAACTTCATAAATCAATGCTATCCTATTGATATACATAGTATTCACTTGCACAATTAACTCATAACTAAGCCCAATTAACCTCTATTTAAGGTCTAAATCAAAGCTCTACTTAAGAGTAGGATTCATAAGTCACTGGGAAATAGATTAAAACAACCTTATCCATACGCCTACAGCTAAGGTGGAGTTTGTTGAATTAAATAGGCACTACCCTATCCCCTAGTACTACCCTGTTGGTTTCTTTGAATCCATTGTGTTGAATTTGAATAAAGCTTGATTTACTCTAGCAAACCATGGAAAGGCCTCGAAATTCGTCATCTTGAAGGGCTGTCACGATGACAGGTGGTGTGGGGTGCTCATCTAGGGAGAGATTTGAGGGGGTAAAAGGATGGATCAGGAAGGTGGATGAGCTTGGGGATTCATCTGCCTCTATAGCCCTCAGTCTAACCTTGCCCTTGAAGGGGCAAAATAAAACCTACTGTAGGTCGCCTTTGCGATCCACGGTAGGTCGTCGAGACGACCCACAGTAGGTTTCTTTGACGACCTACCGTGGGTCGTTTTTGAGGGGGATGCAAGCTCCTAATAATTATGGTATAGAGGCACGAGGAGAAAGGGGTATTAGGACGGGGTGAATTCCGAAGGTGGGAAGTGCTGTGAACGTGTATCTTCTTGAGCTGAGAAAAGACGTACCTTTGCCCTAGCACCTCCTCAGTGCTCCGCCCATGAGACGCTGATAGGTGTTTACCATCTTGGACCACAAGTACGGATCATTCAACACTATTAATATCTAGATCGTCATGCAGATCAAGAAGCAACTAATCACTCTAGGTCTCGGAGCGCTCTTAGCTCAGGGGATCTCGCCGGTAAGTGCATGGGCACAGAAGGCAAACCAACAGAAGTCATCCTCAGGGATCAACTTCTCGGACATGGATCGGAAGATACGTCCGCAGGACAACTTCTACCTCTATACTAATGGAGGCTGGATGCGTAAGAATCCTCTGAAGCCAGCTTACAGCCGCTTCGGCACCTTCGATATCCTGCAGGATACGACCACGGCACAGATCCATAATATCGTAGAGGAGCTCGCAGCGAAGCCCCAAACTAAGGGCTCGAACGACTATCGTGTAGCCGTCCTCTACAAGCAAGCGATGGATATCGCCACACGCAATGCGCTAGGTGCACAGCCTATCCAGCCCGAGCTCCAGGCGATCCAAGCCCTAAAGGACAAGGGCGATGTACTGAAGTACCTAGCTAAGCAGGATCAAGAGTATGGCCAAGGAGGTCTCTTTGGGAGCGGTGTCGCTGCTGATGAGAAGAACAGCACGATGAATATCTTCCTCCTCAATCAGACAAGCCTCGGTCTGGGCACTCGTGACTACTATGTAGAGTCGAACCCCGAGACCGAGAAGATCCTCGCAGGATATGAGGCTTATCTGGTCCGCATCCTCAAGCTCGCAGGCTTCACAGAGGTAGAGGCCAGCCGTATCGCTAAGACGACCATCCGTCTGGAGAAAGAATTGGCGCAGTTCTCCTACTCCAACACTGAGCTCCGCGACTCACAGAAGAACTACAACATCGTCAATATCGCCGACTTCGCTCGTGAGAACAAGGGCTTCGACTGGCAGGGATACTTCTCTCTGCGTGGGCTCGATATCACGACGGCCAACTTCACACAGCTGGGCTTCTTCAAGGCTTTCGATAAGTGGTATCAGGGTGCTGCCCTAGCCGACCTCAAGGACTTCTTTATCTCCCGTACGGTGAGTGGTGCTGCCACGTCGCTGAGTGATGACTTTGAGCAGGCTCAGTTTGACTTCTTCGGGAAGCAGCTGAGTGGTCGTAAGGAGATGCACCCTCGCTGGAGACGTAGCGTCGGTGTCGTACAGAGCGTCCTCGGCGAAGCCCTCGGTGAAGTCTATGTCAAGCGTCACTTCTCTCCCGAAGCTAAGGAACGTATGCTCACCCTCGTGCACAACCTTCAGAAGGCTCTGGGCCAGCGTGTCAATGCCCTCACTTGGATGAGTGAGGAGACGAAGAAGCGCGCTCAAGAGAAGCTCAGCAGCTTCGTCGTTAAGATCGGCTACCCCGACAAGTGGATGGACTACAGCTCCCTCGATATCGATGAATCGAAGACCTACTATCAGAACCTCGAGGCCGCAGTACGCTTCATGCAGGCAGACAACCTCAAGGATCTAGGTAAGCCCGTAGATCGCACGAAGTGGCTCATGAGCCCACAGGAGGTCAATGCCTACTACATGCCTACCACCAACGAGATCTGCTTCCCTGCTGGGATCCTACAGCCTCCTTTCTTCAACATGGAAGCTGATGATGCTGTGAACTACGGTGCTATCGGTGTCGTCATCGGCCATGAGATGACTCACGGCTTCGATGATGAAGGGTCCAACTTCGACAAGGATGGTAACATGAACAACTGGTGGACGGCTGAGGACCGTCAGAAGTTCGAGGCGACGACCCAGCGTCTGGCTAAGCAGTTCTCTTCGGTCACCGTAGCTCCAGGGCTTAAGGCCAATGGTGAACTGACCCTCGGGGAGAATATCGCTGACCAGGGTGGTCTCACTATAGCTTATCTGGCTCTCCAGCTTGCTAGCGAAGGACAGCAGACCACGAAGATCGACGGCCTCACGCCTGCACAGCGCTTCTATATCGCCTATGCTCGCCTCTGGGGACAGAATATCACCGAAGCTGAAATCCGTCGCCTTACGAAGCTCGATCCCCACAGCCTTGGTCTCCTGCGTGTCAATCAGGCACTGAAGAACATCGATCCTTTCTACAAGGCATTCAATATCCGTCCTACGGATAAGATGTACCTAGCCCCCAAGGACCGTGTAGTCGTCTGGTAGGGCACACCCCTCTCCCTCTTTTCACGCTACCGACTGGAGTATATACCTCCGGTCGGTAGCGTTCTTTTTAGAGGACTCCACTGAGAAGACACTATCTTTGCAGACTCTAAGGCATACAGAATGAATAGAATGACACGTAGGGAGCAGAGACAGCTCTTCGGTATCTTCTTCAAGATAGGGGTGACGACCATCGGTGGAGGCTATGCAATGATCCCGATGATGGAGCATGAGATCGTCCAGCGCATGAAGTGGCTCGACCAGCAGGAGTTCATGGACATCCTAGCGGTCTCCCAAGCTACCCCAGGGATCTTCGCCGTAGATATGGCCAGCCATATCGGGCATAAGCTCGGCGGGGTACGCATGGCGATGCTCGCAGCACTCGGCAACGTCCTTCCCTCCTTCATCATCATCTTGATCCTAGCTACCCTCTTCCATCAGTTCAAGGAGATTCAGCTCGTAGAGTATGCCTTCCGAGCCATCCGTCCCGTCGTGGTGGCTCTGATAGCAGCGCCTGTCTTCTCCATGGCTCGGTCGGCCTCTCTGACTCGCTATACGCTCTGGATCCCCTTAGTCTCTGCCTCCCTCATCTACTTCCTTGGGGTCTCCCCGGTCTATATCATCCTCATCGCTGCACTGGCAGGTTGGGGCTATGGACTCCTCAAGGGCAAACAGAAAGCCTCCCAATCATGATCTTCCTACAGCTCTTCCTTGTCTTCTCCAAGATCGGTATCGTCGGCTTCGGCGGAGGCTATGCTATGCTCTCACTGATCCAAGATGATGTAGTCAATAAGCACGGCTGGCTAAGTTCGGCTGAGTTCACCGACATCGTGGCGGTGAGCCAGATGACTCCTGGTCCTCTAGGGATCAATATGGCGACCTACGTGGGCTATACCTCCGTCGTCAATGCCGGCTACTCTACGGGGCTAGCTATGCTGGGCTCTCTGCTGGCTACCCTCTCCATCCTTTGGCTCCCCTTCATCCTCATGATCGTAGTGAGTCGCTTCCTACTCAAGCACAAGGAGAGCCCCATCATCAAGAGCATCTTTGCGGGGCTACGTCCCACGATCGTAGGGCTGGTAGCTGCAGCTGCGCTGGTACTGATGAATACCGAGAACTTCGGGGCTCCTCGTACGGCGCTCCTACAGTTCGTCGTCAGCCTCATCCTCTTCGCTCTAGCCTTTATCTCCGTCTACCGCTTCAAGGTCAGCCCGCTGAAGATCCTAGCTCTGGCTGGTATCTTCGGGATGGTCTTCTATAGTGTCTTCCCTAGCTAAGTCTCTTACGCTATCCTATCTCTCTTTTATCTATGTCCCTCACCTCCTCCCTCGGCCCTATAGGAGTCTTTGACTCGGGCTATGGAGGGCTGACGATCCTCTCTGAGATCCGCCGTCAGCTCCCCCAGTACGACTATATCTATCTGGGTGACAATGCTCGCTCCCCCTATGGGACTCGTTCGTTTGATGTCATCAATGACTTCACCCTTCAGGCGGTGAAGTATCTTTTCGCCGAAGGTTGCCCCCTTGTCATCCTAGCGTGTAACACCGCTTCGGCTAAGGCGCTCCGAGAGATCCAGCAGCACTACCTCCCCATATCCGACGATCCTACTCGCCGTGTCCTCGGGGTCATTCGCCCCACGGTAGAGGCGATCTCGGAGTACACGAAGACGAAGCATGTCGGCGTGGTCGCTACCCCTGGGACGGTCTCCTCACACTCCTACGCCACGGAGATAGGTAAGCTCTTCCCCGAGGTCGTCGTCAAGGAGCAAGCTTGCCCTATGTGGGTGCCTCTTGTCGAATATGGCGAGAGTGACAAGCCCGGTGCTGATTACTTCGTCCGACGCTATACCGAGGAACTCATCAAGGCCGATCCAGAGATTGACACGCTGATCCTAGGATGCACGCACTACCCGCTCCTTCGTCCTAAGATCCGAGAGGCTCTACCTGAGTCTGTACAGCTCATCTCGCAGGGGGAGCTAGTAGCCACATCGCTAGCTGACTACCTCCAGCGTCATCCCGAGATGGAGTGTCGTCTGAGTCAGGGCGGGGAGATTTCCTACAGGACGACCGAGTGTCCGGATAAGTTCGAAGAGCTCGCCTCCATCTTCACCGGTACGGAGGTCGATGCCGTACGTGTCAAGCTCGGCTCGTAGATGAAGCGCTTCCTTTTGCTTATTCTCCTCTCGGCGCTCAGCGTCGGAGGGTATGCCCAGAGTCCGAAGCTTCAAGTGGGAGCTGAACGGATGGAGCTACTACTCCCTCTCCTTGAAGGGAAGCGGGTAGCCCTGATGGTCAATCAGAGTTCGCTCGTCGGAGCGACAGGTACCCACCTCGTCGACACCCTCCTCTCCCGAGGAGTGAAGGTCGTCCGCCTCTTTGTCCCTGAGCATGGGCTAAGGGGGAAGGTCGATGCGGGGAAGGCGGTGAAGAGTGAGATCGACGAGAAGACACAGCTCCCCGTGGTCAGCCTCTACGGACAGCGCCGACGCCCCACGCCCGAGATGCTGGAGGACATTGATCTTCTGCTCTTCGACCTACAGGATGTAGGGACTCGCTTCTACACCTATATCTCCTCGATGCACTACCTCATGGAGGCTTGTGCCGAGGAAGAGAAGACCTTCGTTGTCTGTGACCGCCCCAATCCCAATGACTTCGTCGATGGACCTATCCTCCAGCCCGATTGTCGCTCCTTCGTCGGGGTCGACCCTCTGCCCATCGCCCACGGCCTTACGGTCGGCGAACTGGCTCTGATGATCGACGGGGAGCGCTGGCTTCGAGGAGGGCGCTCCTGTAGGCTGAAGGTCATTCCTCTGGTCGGTTGGTCGCACGGCCAGCCCTACGAACTACCCGTTCGCCCTAGCCCTAACCTTCCCAATAGCCAAGCGATAGCACTCTACCCTTCCCTCTGCCTCTTTGAGGCTACGATCATGAGCGTAGGCCGAGGTACCGATAAGCCTTTTCAGGCCTTGGGGCATCCTAATGCTGGCTTTGGGCAGCTCGTCTTCACTCCTCGGGTCAAGGTCGGAGAGGACTCCAATCCCCGTTACAAGGGTAAGCCCTGCTATGGCATAGACTATCGAGAGAAGGGGCTCCCCAAGGGACAGATCTCACTCACACCACTCATCGACCTCTACCGCAAGGCAGAGAGCCTAGGGCTTCAGCTCATCGATCAGCGACAGCTCTTCGATCTGCTGGCGGGAACGAAGAAGCTACGAAGCCAACTAGCCTCAGGACTCTCTGAGGCGGAGATACGAGCTTCGTGGGAGGCCGACCTCGAGGCTTATCGGCGCCTCCGAGCGAAGTATCTCCTCTACGAGGATGCTCGCTAAGTGTCTCTACAGCATAGCTAGCCCCCATCGATCCGTCGGGTCGATGGGGGCTAGCTCTTTCATAGGATAAGCTCGCTACCTCGTCTGAGATGAAGCCTCTAAAATATACCCCATGCATGGGGTACCGCACCGACCCATTCATGGGTCACCGAGGTCACCCATGAATGGGTCGCTCGGGGGAGGCATGTATGAGGTGTGGCGACCCTCACCTTGGAGCTCCTTCACCTTCGACCTTGTGGGCGAGCTTTTCTCCGAGATGGAGCGGGGGAAATTCCGTCCTTAGGATGGGGCTATTGGGGAGCTTCCGCCCCTGTAGGGTATTTGAGAATTATTTATACCTTTGTTATATAGAGTCGTAATGTGTATAGAAGACTCGTACACTTTAAGAACAGAAATGAACGAATTCAAGAAATTTGCCGTAGGTCACTTAGGGATGAACTCCTTGGCGCTGGATGACTACATGCAGGTGCAGAGTAGCTACATCTCGCCGACGATCATCGAGGAGCGCCCTATGAACGTGGCCCAGATGGATGTATTCTCTCGGTTGATGATGGACCGCATCATCTTCCTCGGGACACAGATCAATGACTATACGGCCAATGTCATACAGGCTCAGCTCCTCTTCCTAGACAGCAGTGAGCCTGGCAAGGATATCTCGATCTATATCAACTCTCCGGGTGGCTCGGTCTATGCGGGCTACGGGATCTACGACACGATGCAGTTCATCGAGAGCGATGTATCTACTATATGTACGGGGATGGCAGCATCCATGGCTTCCGTCCTCCTCGTCGCAGGGACCGAGGGCAAGCGCTTTGCTCTGCCCCACTCCCGTGTGATGATCCACCAGCCCCTAGGAGGGATGCAGGGCCAGGCTAGCGACCTTGAGATCGCCGCACGTGAGATCCTCAAGGTCAAGGAAGAGCTCTATACGATCCTCTCCAAGCACTCGGGACAGCCCTTCGAGGCTATCCAGCGAGACAGCGACCGTGACTATTGGATGACCGCACCAGAGGCTAAGGCTTATGGCATGGTCGACGAGATCCTCACCCGTACCCAGCGTACACAGAAGCAGACCGAAGCGTAGATGGCCAAGAAGACTAAAGGACCAGAGCACTGTAGCTTCTGCGGTAGGACTGAGGCCGAGGCCGGAGCTCTGCTCCATGGGATGGAGTCGCAGATATGCCCCGACTGTATCCTCCAGGGCTATCAGCTCCTCGGGGGCGTAGTCTCTACCCCTGGCGGGGCTCCAGAGAGCGCCCCACTTGAGGCCCTTCATGAGCTCCCCAAGCCTAGAGAGATCAAGGAGTTCCTCGATGACTATGTCGTCGGACAGGACGAAGCTAAGCGCTACCTCTCTGTAGCTGTCTACAATCACTACAAGCGACTCATGCAGCCCTCCTCGGAGGTCGATGGTGTCGAGATCGAGAAGAGTAACATCCTCCTACTCGGCCCCACAGGTACGGGTAAGACCCTGCTGGCTAAGACGATCGCTCGTCTACTGAAGGTGCCCTTCACGATCGTCGATGCTACCGTGCTGACGCAGGCTGGCTATGTGGGCGAGGATATCGAGAGTCTGCTGACACGCCTCCTGCAAGTAGCCGACTACGACGTCGCTGCCGCAGAGCGTGGGATCGTCTTCATCGATGAGATCGACAAGATCGCACGTAAGGGAGACAACCCCTCCATCACGCGCGATGTCAGTGGCGAAGGGGTCCAGCAGGGACTCCTCAAGCTCCTCGAAGGATCGATCGTCAACGTCCCCCCTCAGGGCGGACGTAAGCACCCCGACCAGAAGATGATCCAGGTAGACACCAAGCAGATCCTCTTCATCTGCGCTGGAGCCTTCGATGGCATCGAGCGCAAGATCGCTCATCGCCTCAATACCCGTGTCGTGGGCTACAACAGCCCTCGCTCTAAGATGGGTAAGTACGAGGAGGAAGAGCTCCTCAGATATGTAGACGCTCGTGACCTCAAGAGCTTCGGGCTCATCCCTGAGATCATCGGCCGTCTACCGATCATCACCTTCCTACACCCACTCCATCGGGATACCCTGAGGATGATCCTCACCGAGCCCAAGAATGCCCTGGTGCGTCAGTACACCAAGATCTTCGAGCTCGATGGTATCCACCTGACCTTCACCGACGAAGCGCTTGATGCCGTCGTCTCCAAGACGATGGAGCAGAAGCTCGGAGCACGTGGCCTCAGGGCGATCATGGAGCAGGTGATGGTAGAGCCCATGTATGAGCTCCCCTCCCAGGGGATCACGGAGTTCGTCGTGGATGCCTCCTACGTAGAGCAGCAGCTCCAGAAGGGGGGCGGCTTGATCCCTAACTAACCCCTCTCCCCAGAGAAAACCTGTCATCCGTGTCATAGACAATACCGCAGTCACTCCCTAGAGTGACAGACACAGCGAGTGGAGAGCACTAACGAAGCGTACGCCATGGGTAGTATCGACCTTACAAAAGCCCTAAAGAAGCACTTTGGCTTCGACCAGTTCAAGGGGAACCAGCGGGAGATCATCGAGAGTATCCTCGCAGGTCATGATACCTTTGTCCTCATGCCTACTGGCGGAGGGAAGAGTCTCTGCTATCAGCTCCCAGCCCTTCTGATGGAGGGTACGGCCGTGATCATCTCTCCACTGATCGCCCTGATGAAGAATCAGGTCGATGCCGTGCGTGGCTTCTGCGAAGAGGATACCATAGCTCACTTCCTCAACTCCTCCCTCTCACGGGCTAAGCTCGAGGAGGTCAAGGAGGATGTCCGACAGGGCAGGACGAAGCTCCTCTACGTAGCACCAGAGTCACTCCACAAGAAGGAGAATATCAAGCTCCTGAGTGAAGTGCCTATCTCCTTCTACGCTGTAGACGAGGCCCACTGTATCTCCGAATGGGGGCACGACTTCCGTCCCGAATATCGGCGCATCCGCTCCGTGGTGATGGAGATCGCTCCCCGCCCCATCATGGCGCTAACCGCTACGGCTACCCCCAAGGTCCAGCATGACATCATGAAGAACCTAGGGATGGAGACAGCTGTTGTCTTCCAGAGCTCGTTCAACAGACCGAACCTCCTCTATAAGATACAGCCCAAGACGCCGGAGATGGAGCGGGAGATCGTCCGCTTCATCCTCAGCAACCCCAAGAAGAGTGGGATCGTCTACTGTATGCGTCGTACGCAGGTGATGAACTTCACCGAGGTGCTCCAGGCTAATGGGATCAAGGCCCTGCCCTACCATGCAGGGCTCGATACCAAGGAGCGTGCTGAGAACCAAGATGCCTTCATCGAAGAGCGTGTCGACGTCATCGTCGCTACCATCGCCTTCGGTATGGGTATAGACAAGCCCGATGTGCGCTACGTCATCCACTACGATATGCCTAAGAGTCTCGAGGGCTACTACCAAGAGACCGGGCGTGCTGGACGTGATGGTGGCGAGGGTATCTGTATCGCCTACTACGATCATGACGACCTAGAGAAGCTTGAGCGCTTCACCAAGGGTAAGTCCGTAGCAGACCAAGAGATAGCCCGAGCACTCCTACGTGAGACAGCTGACTATGCTGAGACTAATATCTGTCGCCGATCCTTCCTCCTCAACTACTTCGGGGAGCGATATGAGGCGGAGAACTGCGGTAACTGTGATAATTGTTTAGTACCTAAGAATAAAGTGGAAGCTAAAGAATTGCTAGTAAACCTCCTCGAGGTAGTAAGTACCCTCAAGGAGAAATTCAATACAGACTACGTCATCTCCATCCTTAGAGGAGAGACCAACTCTGATATCGAGTCCTTCCATCACGAAGAGCTGGACTGCTTCGGATCTGGACAAGATCATGAGGAGTCTACATGGACGACCATCGTCCGTCAGGCTCTAATCGCTGGCTACCTAGCCAAGGATGTCGAGAACTATGGACTACTCAAGCTTACCCCCGCTGGTAAGAAGTTCATGAAGAAGCCCACCAGCTTCAAGATCACCGACTCTGAGGAGGAGGGTGAGGATCAGCCTGCACCATCAGGTGGCGGTGGCTCGGGTGAATCTACCGACCCCGTCCTCTTCGCTATCATGAAGGATCTACGTAAGAAGATGGGACAGCAGAATAATGTCCCTCCCTACGTTATCTTCCAGGATACCTCCCTTGAGGCGATGGCTACGCTCTACCCCATCACCATGGATGAGCTACAGAACATCCCTGGGGTAGGTGCGGGTAAGGCTGCACGCTACGGGCAGAAGTTCCTCGATGTCATCCGTCGCCATGTCGAAGAGAATGACATCGACCGCCCAGCAGATATCCGTGTGCGTACCCGCCCAGATAAGTCGAAGCTGAAGATCAATATCATCCAGCAGATCGACCGCAAGGTAGCCCTCGATGATATCGCTATAGCCCTCGGGCTGGACTTCGATGTACTCATCGGAGAGGTCGAAGCGATCGTCTACTCGGGTACGCGTATCAACATCAACTACTTCATCGAAGAAGTGATCGATGAAGACCGTATCGAGGATATCTACGAGTACTTCAAGGAGTCCACGACAGACGATATCAACGAAGCTCTCTCGGAGCTCGGTAATGACTACTCTGAAGAGGAGGTACGCCTGGTGCGCATCAAGTTCCTCTCCGAGCTAGCCAACTAAGCTCTACCTATGTACACCCCTCTCCCCTAGATCCCCTTCCCTAGATGAAACGAAAGACAACAATAGTCCTCCTCAGTCTCTTTGCTCTCGGGTCCTTGACCCTAGCGCAGACCAAGCGAGGTGAGCCCCAGAAGAAGACCACTGTCGACGAGGTCGTATGGATGGTCGGTGACGAACCGATCCTACTATCGGATATAGAGTATCAGAAGCTCTTCGCACGTAGCCAGGGATTGACGATCAGCGGAGATCCCGACTGCGTCATCCCCGAGCAGATGGCGATACAGAAGCTCTTCCTCAACCAAGCTAAGATCGACAGCGTCCAGGCTAATGAGACTCAGGTAGCCCGTATGGTAGACATGTGGGTGCAGAATGTCATCTCGGAGCTGGGCTCTAAGGAGAAGCTCGAAGAGTACTTCAATAAGAAGCTCTCACAGATCCGTGAAGAGCGTACCCTACAGGCTCGCAATGAAGCTATCGTCGAGATGATGAAGTCGAAGATCTCGCAGGGTGTACAGGTCACCCCCTCAGAGATCAGTGCCTTCTACAAGCAGCTCCCTAAGGACAGTCTACCCTTCATCCCTAAGACCGTAGAGGTGCAGATCATTGCCCTGCAGCCTCAGGTACCTCTGGCAGAGCTCGACCGAGTCAAGAGTACCCTCCGAGGCTATGCCGAGGATGTGAACTCGGGCAAGCGAGAGTTCTCTACCATCGCCCGTCTCTACTCTGAGGACAAGCGCACGGCTTCTCGTGGGGGCGAATATGGCTTCGTCGGGAAGGCTTACCTTGATCCAGCCTTCGCCACCGCTGTCTTCAACCTCATGGACAAGACACGTGTCTCCCCCATCATCAAGACCGATGAGGGCTACCACATCGCTCAGCTCATCGAGAAGCGAGGGGATCTAGTGAACTTCCGTCACATCCTCCTTCGTCCTACCATCGAGGAGAAGGCGATCACCGAGGCTACTCTGCGTATCGACTCCGTTGCAAAGGCTATCCAGGAGGAGAAGATCACCTTCGAGATTGCAGCTCAGCTCTATTCGGATGATAAGAACACGTACAACAACGGGGGGCTGATGACCAATACCTCCAACGAGAGCGAGTTCTCAGGGTCACCCAACTTCCGCTACGAAGATCTACCCCAGGATATAGCTAAGATAGCCTACGAGCTCAAGCAAGGTGAGATCTCCAAGCCCTTCGTCATGCATACCGACAAGGGGCTAGAGCAGGTGGCGATCATCCGCATCAAGGAGATCCATCCCGAGCACATGGCGAATATGAACAACGACTTCCGGCGTATCAAGGAGATGGCCCTTGCGAAGAAGCGCAAGCAGGTCATCGACGACTGGATCCGTGCCCGTCAGAAGCAGACGCACATCGAGATCAATGAGCGCTATCGAGACTGCACCTTCCAGTACCCCGATTGGATACACGAGGATAAGTAATGCCCTCAAGTAATAGACGCCTCAGCCTATCTGTAGCTCTCGCCCTCCTCGTGATGGGTGGGAGCTACCTCACTTCACGTGCCTCCTATCGTGGCTACACAGCTGGGTCGGCGGTCACCCCTCAGATACAGACGAAGCCGGGGGCAAAGCCAGGCACACGCATCATCCTGGATCATGCGGACCTGCTCAGCTACGATGCCTCCCTCCAGCCAGGAGTACAGCGCCTCAAGGGGAGTGTAGTCCTCAAGCACGGCAATGCGACGATGACCTGCGACAGCGCCTATCTTAATGAGGATGCTCAGGTCTTCGAAGCCTTCGGCGACGTGCACATGGTGCAGGGCGATACGGTGCATATGTATGCCCGCTACCTCTACTATGATGGCGTCTCCAAGCTCGCTCGCCTCCGTCACAACGTCCATCTAGCGAACAAGACCACCGACCTCTATACCGACAGCCTTGACTACGACCGCATCGCTGACATCGCCTACTACTTCGAGGGTGGGTCGATCTCCGATGCACAGAATACGCTGACCTCGGACTATGGTCAGTTCCTACCCGCTACCAACGACGCCGAGTTCCGCTACAATGTCAAGCTCGTCAATGACAAGACGACGATGACCACGGAACATCTCTTCTACAATACGCATACCCGTATCAGTAGCTACGAGGGGTCTACTCTGATCAAGTCCGACTCGGGACAGATCGTCTCCCAGCGAGGCATCTATGACGTTGGGCGGGATGTAGGTATCCTGCTGGATCGCTCGGAGGTATATTCGGGAGCGAGGACCCTCATCGGGGACTCGATCTACTACGATGGTCCGAGCAAGTTCGGCGAAGCATTCGGCCGGATGCAGCTCTCTGATACGGTGCAGAAGGCGATCCTCTATGGTGACTACGGCTACTTCGATGACAAGCGTAACTATGCCTTCGCTACCTCCCGAGCTCATGCAGAGGAGTATTCGCAGAAGGACACCCTCTACGTCACGGCAGACACCCTAGAGCTCATCAGCCTTCCGATTAAGGGACGTAGACCCCTAGATAGCCTTAGTACGGACTCTACTGCTAAGAGTAAGCCCGACACCATGCAGCGCTACCTCCGTGGCTACCGGCATGTACGTGTCTTCCGTCGGGATGCCCAGGCAGTAGCTGACTCCCTAAGCTATGTCTCGGTCGACTCTACCCTCTCCCTCTACGGCAAACCCATCCTCTGGAGTGAGGAGCGACAGCTCTCGGGAGACACCACGCACTTCTATTTCCGAGGCAAGAAGCTCGACTATGTCGACGTCCTCGGGAGTGCACTCACCGTCGAGCATATCGATAGCGTGGACTTCTACAATCAGATGAGTGGAGACTCCCTGCGTGCCTACATACAGGACAGCACCGTCCGAGAGATCATCGTCCGAGGCAAGGTCGAATCCATCTACTATATGAAGGATGAAGGGACGAACGAGTACAACGGCCTTAATCGGATGTCGAGCTCGACGATGCATGTCTACCTCGACTCAGGGCGAGTCTCTAAGTCGATCTGGCTTGGCCCCGTCGAGGGGAAGGCTTATCCTCTGGCGATGGCCTCAGGCGCTGAGGTCAACCGCCTCGAGCGATTCGTCTGGGCCGCCGATAGACGTCCCATGCGCAAGGAGGATATCACTACCGTCGGTGATTCGCTACCTCCGAGTGAGCAGCGCTCCATCCCGCTGTCCGACCTCAAGCGATTTAGCGGAGCTAAGGCAGCGATGGTAGCCTACGAACCCTTCGAGCGTAAGGCTCGAGAAGAAGCCCAACGTACGGACTCGCTGATGGCGACCTACCGGGGGCTCGATCCCGCAGCGTATCGGCAGACTTACCGATGCGTACTACGACCTCTCCCCACGGATGGAGAGCATGATTCACCCCACACTCTCATAGACACCTCATGGGTATACAGAGCTTTTTCAAGCAGAGAAGACCAAGACAATTCGAGCACAAGCTCATCTATTGGGATCCCAAAAAGGAAGAGATCGCCAAGCGAGTCGAACGCATTAGGCGGGAAATGATCGAGGCTGGAGAGCTCGACCCAGATTCAGCTCCAGAGCCCGCCAGCGATGGGGCTTCGAGTAGCTCCACCACGCCGACTCACTACGATGCTACGGATCAGATCCGAGGAGCCTTCATACACTCGACTCGACACCTGAGCCGACAGCATCGACGAGGGATCACCTCGGCCGACCGTAGTCAGCGGATCATCCGCCTGATGATCGCCCTACTAGCTCTAGGCTTTGGCTTCTGGTACTTCTTCATTAGATGAGCGACATTATCCGTCTACTCCCCGAGTCCATTGCCAATCAGATAGCCGCTGGAGAGGTCGTACCCGCTCCCGCCTATCTGGTCAAGGAGCTCGTGGAGAATTCCATCGATGCTGGTGCTTCGCAGATCCAAGTTGAGATCGTAGGCGCTGGACGACAGTCTGTGTCCGTGACCGACGACGGCAAGGGGATGTCCCCGACGGATGCACGCATGGCTTTCGAACGTCATGCGACCTCCAAGCTCCAGACCATTGACGACCTACAGCGTCTGACGACGATGGGCTTCCGTGGAGAGGCTCTGGCGGCGATCGCCTCCGTCTGTCAGGTGGAGCTACAGACCCGTATCGCCACCCTCGACGTCGGCACAGAGCTGATCATTGAGGGGACGAGGGTCAAGTCGCAGTCGCCCGTAGCCTGTGCCGTAGGGACGACCCTCAAGGCCAAGAATATCTTCTACAACACCCCTGGGCGACGGAAGCACCTCGAGGCAAGGAAGGAAGCGACGGAACTGATGGAGATCTGGCGAGAGTTCGCCAAGGTCGCTCTAGCCAACCCGCAGATCGCCTTCTCCCTCCGTGGTGCAGGGAAGTACGACAAGACACTCCCTGCCAGTTCGCTCAAGGAGCGTATCATCGGCATCGGGGGGCAGAAGCTCTCCAAGGCGCTCATCCCCGTGAGCTACGAGAGTGCCTTCTGTACGATACGAGGCTTCATAGGCACGCCCTCCTCGGCGCTGAAGAGCGGAGCACAGCAGTACTTCTTCGTCAATGATCGCTTCATCCGTCATCCCTACTTCCACAAGGCGATCAGCCTAGCCTACGAGAACTTCATCCCCGCAGGTACACAGCCCCACTACTTCCTCTTCTTCACCATCCCAGCGGAGAATATCGATGTCAACATCCACCCACAGAAGACCGACGTTCGCTTCATCGATGAGAACACGATCTTCCAGGTGATCCTCAGTCTGGTGCGTGATGCCTTCAGCTCCCATGCCCTAGCCCCGATCATTGACTTCGAGGATGCTTCACAGGTAGAGATCCCCGCCTATTCAGGGCGCAAGGACACGGTGCTTGATCTGGATGAACAGCTTGCTTCCCGCAGTCAGTTGGGGAGCGATCCTCTAGCCGAAGGGAGCACGGCTGGCACTACCCCTTCCTTTGGAGGGGGAAGAATAGGCGTGCGCCTCTCCTCCTCGGGACGAAGCTACCTGCCCAAGGAGCCCGAGATGAACTGGGATGATCTCGGGGAGCACTTCGACAGCATGACCTTCGACAAGGAGGATCAGCGCCTCTTCGAAGAGGAGCCTCAGGAGCAGTCGACTCGTGGCATTCGCCTCTCTCAGGCAGGCAACCTCCGCACACGCCCCTCTACGCCCAGCTCTCGCCTACTCTATCAGAGTCGCTACATCGTCACGACACTGGGTGATGCACTGGCATTCGTAGATCTAGCCCGAGCCGTACTACGCATCACCTACGAGCAGTACCGAGCGGACATGACGGCGCATAGCTACCGAGTCGAGCAGCCCCTCTTCCCCGAAGTCCTGGAGTTCGCCCCACAGGAGCTCCCCACCGCAATACAGCTCATGGAGGAGCTGAGTCAAGTGGGCTTTGACTTTGGCGATCTTGGGGATGGGCACTATTCGATCGTCGAAGCCCCGTCGTTCATCGCCAAGGATGCTGCTGGATTCGTTCGACTCATCGTGGCCGACAGCATCGATACCCATCGGGAGGGCACGGAGTATGTCCACATGTTCCTCGCCGAGGTAGCCGCCGAGTCGGAGGCACTTCAGCGAGTCTTCCCTAAGGATGACGAAGGACTCACCGAACTCATGAATCAGCTCTTCTCGAGCAGTGATCCCTACTTCACGCCTTCGGGCAAAGCGATCATCACGCTACTAACAGAGCCCATGGTCGCTAACTTCTTCAACTAGTCTACGAGCCCCCGCATGGATCATCTCCCTGCGGGGGCTTTCTTTTCCTTTTGACCTCAAGACCCTTTCCCGAGGGGGTGTTTCGTTCGCTCCGAGAAGGAGGGGAATCATGGGGTACTCCTCTACCCCATTCATGGGGTACCTGACCGACCCATTCATGGGGTACCTGACCGACCCATTCATGGGTCACCCGAGCGACCCATGAATGGGTTCCTCGAGAGAGGCATGAATGGGGGATCTCCTCCCCCATCATCGAGGAGACGGAGCAGAATCATCCACGACACGGGAGCGAGGTATCAGAGCCCCCTAAAATGTTGTATCTTTGAGTTGCCTTAGGCGTAGGACAACCGTTGTCCGATCCGAAGGGCAAGCAACAAATCACATCATCTACATGAACAACAATCAACTGATGACCCAGGCTGCGAACAACATTCGTATCCTAGCAGCCAGCATGGTCGAGCGAGCTAAGAGTGGTCACCCTGGTGGGGCTATGGGCGGAGCGGACTTTGTCAATGTCCTCTTCTCAGAGTTCCTCATCTTCGATCCAGATGCACCTACTTGGTCTGGACGTGACCGCTTCTTCATGGACCCGGGGCATATGTCTCCGATGCTCTATGCCCAGCTCTCCCTCCTGGGGAAGTATACGATGGACGAACTCAAGCAGTTCCGTCAGTGGGGAAGTCCTACTCCTGGACACCCCGAGGTCGATATACTGCGTGGCGTAGAGAATACCTCTGGACCTCTGGGGCAAGGGCATACCTTCGCCGTCGGAGCTGCCATAGCTGCTAAGTTCCTCCAGCACCGCCTAGGCTGGGTCATGAGCCAGACGATCTACGCCTATATCTCCGATGGTGGTATCCAGGAGGAGATCTCCCAGGGGGCAGGTCGTATCGCAGGGCATCTGGGGCTGGACAACCTCATCATGTACTATGATGCCAATAATGTCCAGCTCTCCACGACCGTCGAAGAGGTCGACAGCGAAGATGTAGCTGCTAAGTACAAGGCTTGGGGCTGGCACGTCATCGAGATCGATGGTTGCTGTCCCGACCAGATCCGCACAGCGCTCAAGGAAGCTAAGGCTACCGTCGGCAAGCCCACCCTGATCATCGGCAAGACGGTCATGGGGCGTGGGGCTGTCGGACCTAATGGTGAGAACTACGAGAATCGCGTCAATACCCACGGCCAGCCCCTCTCGGCAGCTGGTGCATGCTTCGAAGGGACGGTGAAGAACCTCGGTGGTGATCCCAGCGAGCCCTTCCAGATCTTCCCCGAGGTACAGGCGCTCTATGACGCTCGTCTGAAGCACCTCCGTGAGCTGGCTGCTGCCCGTAAGAAGGAGGAGGAGACGTGGCGTGAAGACAACCCTGACCGAGCTAAGAAGCTCGACGAATGGTTCTCAGGCGAAGCTCCTTCGGTAGACTGGAGTCAGGTCGAGCAGAAGCCCAACCAAGCTACCCGAGCAGCCTCTGCCATGGTGCTCAGTGCTCTGGCAACTCAGGTCGAGAACATGATCGTAGCCTCTGCCGACCTCTCTAACTCCGATAAGACGGATGGCTTCCTCAAGAAGACCCGAGCTCTGAGTCGTGGGGACTTCGGTGGTGCCTTCCTCCAGCCTGGGGTAGCTGAGCTGACGATGGCTTGCCTCTGCATCGGTATGGCCCTGCATGGTGGGGTCGTAGCTGCCTGCGGTACGTTCTTCGTCTTCTCCGACTACATGAAGCCAGCAGTGCGCATGGCCGCCCTCATGGAGCTCCCTGTGAAGTTCATCTGGTCGCACGATGCCTTCCGTGTCGGTGAGGATGGACCTACCCATGAGCCCGTAGAGCAGGAGGCACAGATTCGCCTGATGGAGAAGCTCCAGAATCACCACGGCCGAGACAGCGTGCTTGTCCTCCGCCCCTCCGATGTAGAGGAGACTACGGTGGCTTGGCGCATGGCTATGGAGAATATCCATACACCTACCGCCCTCATCCTCTCCCGTCAGAATATCAATGACCTACCCGCTCCCTCTGGAGAGAGCCGACGCACGGCTGCCGAGGCTGCTACACGTGGGGGCTATATCGTCCTTCGTGATGAGAAGCCCGAGGTCGTACTCATCGCCAACGGTAGCGAAGTCTCTACCCTCGTCGAAGGTGCTGAGCTTCTACACAAGGAGGGTATCCAGCTACAGATCGTAGCCGTCCCCAGCGAAGGGCTCTTCCGTCGTCAGAGCAAGGAGTACCAGCAGGAAGTCCTTCCCGAGGGTATTGTCCGCTTTGGTCTCACGGCAGGTCTCCCCGTCAATCTCCTAGGACTGGTCGGTGACCATGGCTCGATCTGGGGGCTGAACTCCTTCGGCTTCTCCGCTCCCTACAAGGTGCTCGATGAGAAGCTAGGCTTCACTCCAGAGCATGTCTACCACGAGGTCAAGAAGCTCCTCGGTAAGTAATCCGTCCCTCCCCTAGTTCACTAGATGATATGAATCAGATAGGCATTTGCTCCGACCACGCTGGCTACGAGGTCAAGGAGCTCGTGAAAGCCCAGCTCATTGCCCGTGGGCTGTCGGTCAAGGACTTTGGCTGTCACTCCAGCGAGCGATGTGATTACCCCGACTTCGCCCACCCTATGGGTCGGGCGATCCAGCAGGGAGAGCTCTCCCGAGGGATCTCCGTCTGTGGCTCTGGCAATGGGATCTCCATGGTCATGAACAAGTACCCTCGGGTACGTGCCGCCCTTTGCTGGAATGTCGAGCTAGCTAAGCTTGCCCGTGAGCACAATGATGCCAATGTACTCTCTCTGCCCGCTCGCTTCATCACGGAGCAGCAGGCTGAGCAGATTGTCTCTGCCTTCCTCGATACAGCCTTCGAAGGCGGACGGCATCAGCCCCGTGTCGACAAGATCCCTATCCACGAGTAGGGCGACGATTCGCTCCCATACACCCCTGGCTAAGTGACTGCGAGGGGTGACTGCATCAGGCTAGCCCTTGGGCTCCATACAGGTCCAAGGGCTAGCTATACCCTTCAGGCTGAGGCCTCGGTCTCAGCTCCACGCTCCCCTCTGGGATGAGACCCTCGTCCCTTAGTCCATCATCCAATGAAACAGTTCCTCGCCCGCCCACTCACCTTCGACCGCATGTCTAGAGCCTTTCTCCTAGCCGTGCTGGTCATCCTCATCTTCTGGGCTCTTCAGGCGATATGGAGTATCATCCTACCCTTCCTGCTGGCAGGGATCTTCGCCTATGTGGTGATGCCCTTGGTGCGCTTCTTCCAGTACACACTGCGCTTGCGCTCCCGAGGGCTCTCTGTCCTGCTTACCCTCCTCCTGCTGGGAGCCCTCGTCACCCTCGGAGTCATCTTCGTCGTCCCTTCTATCAAGGCCGAGGTAGAGAAGACTCTTCAGGTCATCTCGGGCTATAGTGGCGGACAGGATCTACTGACGATGCTCCTGCCGAAGAACATACGCAACTACCTGAGTGGCGGTATCAACTGGGGGAGCTTCTCACAGCACCTCTCCTTCGAGAAGATCCTAGAGAATACCAAGCTCCTACTGGACCAGCTGGGAGGGATCATCAATGGCACACTCTCGGTCTTCTCCTGGGGCTTTGTCTTCCTCATAGGCTTCATCTACTTCATCTTCATCCTGCTGGACTTCGAGAACCTAGGACGGGGCTTCATCGGCCTCTTCCCCAAGAGATCTCGCCCCACAGTGCATGCGATCTTCTCCGACCTAGATCGCTACATGAACAACTACTTCCGTGGCCAAGCCTTCGTAGCCATCAGTGTGGGACTCCTACTCTCTGTGGGCTTCAACATCATCGGACTACCGCTGGCCACGGCTATGGGTATCTTCATTGGTCTCCTGAACTTCATCCCCTACATGCAGGCACTCGGTGTCATCCCCCTGGGGCTGGCCTGTCTACTCATGGCCGCCCAGACGGGTGAGAATGCTTTCGTCTGCCTCCTCCTAGGCTATGGTGTGCTGATGATCGTGCAGGTGATCCAGGATATGCTCATCGTCCCTCGTATCATGGGACAGACGATGGGGATGCGCCCCTCGCTGATCCTCCTCGTGCTCTCTATCTGGGGCTACCTCTTGGGCTTCTTCGGGATGCTCATCGCCCTACCTGCGACGATGTTCATCTACTCCCTCTACATGCGCTACGTCCTGCAGGATGAGGACTACATCGAGGGACGTAAGCGAGATGAGGAGAAGCGTAGTGCTAAGAAGAAGCGCCGAGGCAAGACTCCTGCCGTCGAAGCAGTATCCACCCCAGAGACAGAGAAGTAGATGAGGCTATTCTCTCCAGCTACGATCTTCCTGGCCAAGGGACTATCCCGGGGCAAGGCACGCCAAGGGACGCGTCGCCTCTCCTCCATCCTTAGGCTGACGACCATCGGTGTGGCACTGAGCCTGAGCGTCATGCTCCTCTCGGTGACGATCATCCTAGGCTTCCACCGCCAGGTCCATGAGTTCGCCTTCAGCCAGACGGGGCATATCAGCCTCAACGGCTACGGTAGTGACTGGAAGACCTCGACGACCCCGATACGTATCTCCCCCCGACTGCTCACCTACCTGAGAGGGCAAGCAGACATAGAGACCGCTACCCCACTCGTCCAGCAGGCGGGGCTACTCAAGACGGAGGACGACTTCTCAGGGATCCTGCTCTACGGGATCGACTCTAGCTTCCGTAGTCGCTACTTCGAGGAGAACATCCGTTCGGGCTCCTTCCCCTCCTTCTCTACCACCAGTGGCGATCGCCCCCCGATCGTCCTCCCCTCGCACGTAGCCCGACGTATGGGCTATCAGGTGGGTGATCATATCCGCATCTACTTCTTCGGTGAGAAGATGCGGATACGAGTCTTCGAGCTCCAGGCGATCTACGAATCTACGGGCCTCGAGCTCTCCCCAGCACTCTGCCCGATCACGACCCTACAGAAGCTCAACCACTGGGATGAGCATACCTTCAGTCGCCTGCTGATCATGCTCCGTGAGCCTGAGAAGGCTGGGACGGTCCTAGAGCATATCATCGCCAACCTCCAGGCTCGCCCAGACCTCATCGGAGAGGAGAACTATGGGATGAACCTTGGGCAAGAGCTACAGCCTGAGCTATTCAATTGGCTCGCCTTCCTCGACACCAATGTCTATGCTCTACTCTCGCTCATGCTTCTGGTCGGAGGCTTTGCGATGATCACAGGGCTCATCATCATCGTGCTGGACAAGAGCCGGCAGATAGGTATCCTCAAGGCCCTAGGTGCTACGAACTCCCAGCTACGACAGACCTTCCTCCTCATCGCTGCCCGCCTGATCCTCAAGGGAGTCCTCTGGGGTAACCTCCTCGCCCTAACACTTAGCCTCCTCCAGCGCCACTACAAGGTCATCAAGCTCAACCCTGCGAACTACTTCACCGATGCCGTACCCATCCACTTCGATCTCGGGCTATGGCTGGGGATCAACGTCGGGACCCTGCTGGTCATCCTCCTGATGGTCATCGTCCCCGCTAGTCTAGTCAGTCGTATCCATCCTGCAGAGAGTATGCGTATCGACTGATCCCTACTCATAGGTATAAAGAAAGCCCCTCTTCACCGAGCAGTGAAGAGGGGCTTTTGCTTTCGTGCTTCCTCTAGCGTAGGGTGATGTACTGGACATCCCCGGGCTTGAAGACGAAGGCGATATCCTTGAAGCTCGGGAGCCCATGTTCGGCAGGAGCATTGTTACTAAAGCCGTACTTCTCGGCGGGGACATAGCCATTGAAGTCGAGGGTCTTATTCCCATTGAGGTCTTGGAAGAGGCTGATGCCATAGGAGCCTTCAGGGAGGTCGATGAGTATGGTCTTAGTGAGGGAGTCGACCTTGGCTATAGCCGTCTTGTAGGGGCTCTGAGGATAGCTCTCTGTAGAGCTATAGATAGCGATGAGGAGCTCTCCCTTGGGCTCGGCGATTCCGTCGACAGTGAGCGTCAGCGGGTGGGTAGGTGGTGTCTTCTTCTCTGCTGTGTCTTGAGCCTTGAGCGAAGTAGAGAGGAGCCCCAGCGTGAGGGATAGGAGGGGCAGGATGCGTCTGAGGTGTTGCATGATCGTAGGAGAATTAAAGTGAGTTGAATAGGATGATCTTTAGGGAGTCTTCTTCTGCTTCCCCGAGAGGGTGATGAAGCAACCGATATAGAAGAAGCGGGAGTTGGGTGCCGTGATACGCACGCCCTCGGTGGGGCTAAGCGGGTCGGGCTCGATCCCCCAGTAGTTCGTCGTCCCTAGGACATTGGTGCAGCCTAGGTGGAGGAGCACCTTCTTGGAGGCAATGTAGCTCCAGGAGAGGTCTAGTCGAGAGCGCCCAGGGAGCTGTATGGGAGTGAGGTCGTAGCTATAGCCCTTCGCCCCAGCATCTATGTAGTAGCTACAGCCAAAGAGACTACGCAGAGTCTCCGACCAGTACTTAGCCGTGAGGCGAAGGGTATGGGGGCTCACGTAGCTGGGCGCTAGTGGGCGGAGGTAGCGATCATAGCTGAGGCGAGCTTGGGTATAGGAGTAGGAGGTCGAATAGTCGATAGCTCCGAGATGCCCCTTATGAAAGAGGGTAAGCCCGTAGGTCTCCCCTCCCCCGAGGTCGTCGAACAGCTTGGGGTAGCCCTCAGATAGAGAGCGGGTGAGGTGCTGGTAGCTCTTGTAGAAGAGGGAGAGCTGTAGGAGAGGTGTCTTGTCGCCATAGCTATAGGAGAGCTGGGTGATCTCCGATCGGCTGCTCTTGAGCTCTGGCATGAAGCGGAGGATCTCCTTCTCAGGGAGCTGGGTGTAGCGCCCCCATGAGGCGGAGAAGACGTGTCTGCCATGTCGGTAGCCCGCATAGAGGCGGGGAGCGAGGCTCCATGCCTTGAGGATGCTCGCATACTCACCTCGAAGTCCAGCGCTGAGGCTCAGTCCATGGCGTAGGTAGCTGACCTCAAGGAAGGAGACGGGTAGATGATTGGAGAAGTTCAGTTGGTATCGGTCTCCTCGGAGTTCGTAGGTCTCACGGTAGTCCCTCCAGCTGTAGTCCAGTCCGCCAAGGATGGATAGGGGTTCACCGCTGTACTTCAGGGCAAGTCGAGCTTCGGCATAGAGGTCATGATCGAGGACGTGATCCTGTGGAGCCACTAAGGAAGATCCCGAGAAGTCAGAATACTGGGTATGGGCACCAACCTCCAGCTGGCACGCTGTGCTTAGGCTTCGCACATAGGTCAGACGCCCGTAGTAGCGATCCTCCCTAAGGCGACTGGTGAATATAGGCCGTGAGGCATTAGGTCTGTAGCCTAGCCCCATCCCTGTATAGCTCAGCTGAGCCTTGAGCATCGCTTGGGGCAGGTCATGCCAGAGGGAAGCGGTGAGGGAAGGGCTATAGAAGCTCCGAGTGTAGTGGTAGGCGCTTGGCAAGACCCGATCATAGAGGGAGAGGTCGGTGTAGCTAGCTGAGAGCTCCACCTTCGTAGGGGAGGAAGGCGCTCCTAGCCCCCATGTGAAGCTGGGGCCTATATTGCTGAGACTTATTAGGCTCCCAGGCTTGACATCCTTCGTATCCCTAGAGAGGATCTGGATCACGCCTGAGAGAGCTTGACCCATCGAAGCAGAGTAGCCACCCGAGAGGAGGTTTATCTCCTTACACTCGCTGGGTGAGAGGATGCTTCGCACCGATGAGTTCTTGGAACTGATGCTGTAGGGATTAGGTAGACGCAATCCATCGATATAGACTTGGCTCTCATGAGGAGCACCGCCCTGCAGGCTGAGGCGCCCATCGGTGTCGGAGCTCTGAGCGTCGGGATCCTCCATCAGCCCACCGAGGATATCGCCAAGCGCCCGTGGGGTGATGAGGATGTCGAAGGTCGTGAAGCGAGAGGTAAGTGGAGCGTAGCCCGAGATCGGCTGGAGTCGTCGGCGGGAGACGGTTACACCCTCGATCGACCGCTGTGCCTCAAAGAGGATGATCCGATAGACCTGCGATGAAGGGCGAAGGAGCATCACCTTCGACTGGTAGCCTTCGGCAAGGAAGACCAGCGAGATACGCTCTACACTATCGGGGAGAGCGAGCTGGAATTCCCCACCCTTCCCCGTCTCAGTGAGCTGTCGTCCGGTGGCGTGGTCGAGGACCTGCACCTTCGGGAGTGGATCGTCGGAGCTGTTGGTGATCCGCCCTCGTAGCTCACGAGCTTCCTGAGCTTCGAGGGACAAGGTGCTCCCCGAGAGGAGGAGCAAGAGACTTAGAATAAGGGAACGGGGCATGTGTGCGATGGTGTTACGAGTTTCCGCCCAGTGGTGTTACTTGATCTTGATCCGCATCTCTGTGTCTTCATTGAGGGTGAAGGAGGCTGGCTTGTAGCGGGGAGGGCCCATCTTGGGGCGGGCATCGCGACTGAAGCCACAGGGCTCGGTGGGCAGACGGAAGAAGTTGCGATCTACCTTGCCATTACTATTCAGATCCTGATAGATGACGACCGCATAGGTACCTGTCTCCAGCTCGATGACGACTCGCATGGTGAGGGCGTCGACGGGTGTAGTGAGTGTCTTAATGGGCTTCTTGAGGTAGTCCTCAGCGGAACTATAGACGGAGATCAAGAGGTTGCCTTTCTTCTCCTTCATCCCTACGATGTCGAGGCTGAGACGATGAGGTGTCTGTGCCCAGCCCGCTATGCTCGAGAGGAAGAGGGCGGAGAGGAGACCGAGATAGATTCGCTTCATAGGCAATCGAAGATGAGTCAAGCTCCTTCTCAAGGAGGCTTGTGCGTTATAGGATGATCTTACACCACAAAGGTAGCAAAAAGTAGGACTTAGTATGCCCGTGCTAAGGGACTGATACATCACCTCGAAATGCACCAAGGAAGATGCCCCCAAACTAGGGTGTCAGAGCGAACTTCCGACGGGCTACTTTAGCCCCAGTCTACCCAGCTAGATACCAGTGAGATAGCATAGGATGGAAAGAGCCCTACGGAACTGCGCAAAAGAAACCTACTGTGGGTCGTCACTGCGACCTACCGTAGGTCGTCGAGGCGACCCACAGTAGGTTTTTCTTGCGACCTACCGTAGGTCGCAAAAAGCACCCCTCGAGAGCTCCCCTACCCGCCTTCCCTCCGAGAGGGGAAAAAGCACCTCTCGGATGCGTCCAAATAGAACCTACTGCATGAGTAAACACTTAATAAATGCTACCTTTGTAGTCTATCTTGTGGGGAGCTCCTTGGGTCGCCCCACATATTATTAGCTATCACTCTATCGTATCAGATACCGATTATGTCGATCATACAGTCCTTGCAGCATGCCGCAGTAGAGGCCGTGAAGGCGCTCTATGGACAAGCCCCAGAAGTATCACAGATCCAGCTCCAGAAGACTCGTAGTGAGTTCGAAGGGCAGTGGACGCTCGTGACCTTCCCCCTGCTCAAGATCTCACGTAAGAACCCTGAGGTCACCGCCCAAGAGCTAGGTGCCTACCTCATGGAGCATAGTCCTCTAGTCTCTGGTATCCAGGTCGTCAAGGGCTTCCTCAACCTCAGCATCGCTCCTTCGGCTTGGGTCGAAGACTTCAATGAGATCCGTGCTGATGAGACCTTCGGGCACAAGCAGGCGAGCGAGGATGCTCCCTTCGTGATGGTCGAATACTCTTCGCCCAATACCAACAAGCCACTGCACCTAGGGCACGTGCGCAACAACCTCCTTGGCTACAGCATCGCCCTCATCCTCGAAGCTTCGGGGAATAAGGTCTTCAAGACGAACATCGTCAACGACCGAGGCATCCATATCTGTAAGTCGATGCTTGCTTGGCAGCGCTGGGGCAATGGAGCTACCCCCGAAAGCACAGGGAAGAAGGGCGACCATCTGATCGGAGACTTCTACGTCCTATTCGATAAGCACTTCAAGGAAGAGGTCTCCACCCTCATGGCCGAAGGCAAGACGAAGGAAGAGGCCGAAGCAGCCTCTCCCCTCATGGCTGAGGCTCGTGCTATGCTCCGCAAGTGGGAGGAAGGTGATGAGGAGATCCGTAGCCTATGGCGCAAGATGAACTCTTGGGTATACGAGGGCTTCGATGAGACCTACCACCGCATGGGGGTGAGCTTCGACAAGGTATACTATGAGTCGGAGACATATCTCCTCGGTAAGGGAGAAGTCCTACGTGGCCTTAGCGAAGGGAAGTTCGTCCAGGATCCCGATGGCTCAGTGTGGGCCGACTTCACCGACGAAGGTCTTGACCGCAAGATCCTCCTACGCTCCGATGGTACCTCCGTCTACATCACCCAAGATATCGGCACAGCGAAGATGCGCTTCGATGAGTATCCGATCGACAAGATGGTCTATGTGGTAGGCAATGAACAGGAGTATCACTTTAAGGTGCTCTCCCTCCTGCTGGATCGCCTAGGCTATGCCTTCGGTAAGGGGCTCGTACACTTCAGCTACGGGATGGTAGAGCTCCCTGAGGGTAAGATGAAAAGCCGTGAGGGTACGGTGGTCGATGCAGATGACCTCATGGATGAGATGATCGCTACAGCACGCTCTATCGCAGAGGAGCAGGGCAAGGCGAAGGATATGACTCCCGAAGAAGCTAGCGAGGTAGCTCGCCGTGTAGGTCTGGGCTCACTGAAGTACTTCATCCTCAAGGTAGACCCACGCAAGAATATGACCTTCAACCCCAAGGAGAGTATCGACTTCAATGGGAACACTGGGTCCTTCATCCAGTACACCTACGCCCGTATCCGTAGCGTCCTACGCAAGGCCACGGAGTCGGGTATCGCACTCCCCTCTTCCTTCGCTCCAGAGAGCCTAGAGCTCTCGACCAAGGAACAGGAACTCATCGCTAAGGTCGCCGAGTACGCCGATGCAGTAGAGGAAGCCGCTCGTAGCTACAGCCCTGCTGTCATTGCTAACTACGTCTATGACCTCGTGAAGGAGTACAACCAGTTCTATCACGACTTCTCCATCCTCAGAGAGGAGCGCACGGAGCTCAGAGACTTCCGTCTAGCACTCTCCAAAGTCGTCGCCCGCACGATCGCTTCAGGCTTCGCACTGCTAGGGATCGAGATGCCTGAGCGCATGTGATCGGACTCGGAGTATCGTCACGATATTCATGGAGGCTATCTTGCGATAGGCAGGATAGCCTCCTAGTCTATTAGTTTATTTCGTACCTTTCGAAGCAGAGAGCCATATGGTATCAGTAGCAGCAGTATCGCCATCTATGTTTAGCCCTAGTCAAGAGCTCCAGATCTATAGTAGCAGTCGCTATCTCCTCGGGGTACTCCAGCCTCGTCTCGATAGAGCCTGTCGTCTCCAGGTGAGAGACTGGCTCGTAGAGGCGGTGCGTGCTGGTAGCTTCTCCCCAGAGGATGAGGGCCTACATAGTATACCTGACCTCATCGTACAGCTCGACGTGGCTTGTCTCATCTGCCGAGAGCTGGGCCTAAATTCGCACTCCATACTCTCTGTCCTCCTCTATCGCCCCTTCTGTAGCGGGCTGATCACGGCGAGCGATGTAAGTGCGGTATGCGGTGAGGAAGTCGTGCGCCTACTTCAGCTACTCATGCGCACCTCGGAGCTCTACATGCGTAAGGAGGCGATCAGCTCGGAGAACTTCCACAATCTCCTGATCTCTATGGCCGAGGATATGCGTGTGGTGCTCATCATCATCGCCTATCGTCTCTACCTACTACGCCATGCCTCGAAGATCTATACTGGCGAAGGGCGCAAGGCTTTAGCTTCGGAGGTATCCTTCCTCTATGCCCCTATCGCCCATCGCCTAGGTCTCTACAAGATCAAGGGCGAGATGGAGGACCTTTGTCTGAAGTACCTCCAGCCTAAGATCTACGGCTTCATCACTCGTAAGCTACGTGAGACGAAGGATGTCCGTGATGCTTATATAGCAGAGTTCATCCGCATCGTACGGGAGTCGCTGGAGAAGAACCTACAGGATGTACCCTTCGAGATGAAGGGGCGGGTCAAGAGCGTCAGCTCTATCAGCAACAAGCTGAAGAAGCTACCCTTCGAGGATATCTACGATGTCTTCGCCATCCGTATCATTGTCGATGTTCCCCTAGAGCGTGAGCGACAGGTCTGCTGGCAGATCTACTCGATCGTCGCCGACATGTACCGCCCTAATCCCGAGCGCCTCAAGGACTGGATCTCCATCCCGAAGAGTAATGGCTACGAGAGCCTACACACCACAGTGATGGGGCCTGGTAACCGCTGGGTAGAGGTACAGATCCGCTCCAAGCGTATGGATGCTATCGCCGAGCAGGGTGTCGCCGCTCACTGGCGCTACAAGGGTATACGTAGTGAGGGTGGGCTCGATGAGTTCCTCGCCTCTGTACGTGAGGCTCTAGAGACCGTACGTGATGATGCCACAGGTGAGGAGGAGAAGCGTCAGACGCTAGAGTCTTCGCTCCTCACACTGAAGGCTCAGGAGATCTACGTCTTCACTCCTAAGGGAGAGATCATCAAGCTCCCTCAGGGAGCTACACTCCTGGACTTTGCCTTCGCCATACATAGTCGAGTGGGTGCACGAGCCATCTCGGGGAAGGTCAATGGGAAGAATGTCTCCCTACGTCATCCCCTAGCTAATGGCGATAGTGTAGAGATCCTCACCTCACCACAGCAAACTCCCAAGGCAGGCTGGCTATCGATCGTCGTCAGCCCTAAGGCTAAGGCCAAGATACGTCAGCTACTCCGTGCCGAGGAGCAGGCAGGTATCGGTGTGGCGAAGGAGATGATCCAGCGCCGCATCAAGAATCGTAAGCTACCCTTCGAGGAGGCACCGTTCATCCGCATCACCCAGCGTAAAGGGTACAAGAACCTCTCTGACTTCTATCGGGACCTTACCGATAATAAGGTAGACGTCCAGGACTTCCTCAATCTCTACGAACAAGAGTTAGCAGCTGCTACCCTCATCGAAGCACAGCCCTCCATAGGGTCGGCTCGCTCTGCCGAAGACTTCATCTATAGCTCGTCCGAGGCCGAGGATAGCCCGATCAACTCTTCGGAGGTACTTATCCTGGATAGAGGCCTCACGGGTGTGGCCTATAGCCTAGCACAATGCTGTCGTCCGCTCTACGGCGATGAGGTCTTCGGCCTCGTGACGACCCGAGGGATCAAGGTGCACCGTATGAACTGCCCCAATGCCCCTGATATGTTCGCCCACTCCCCACATAAGATCATCTGTGCTAAGTGGAATGGTGAGAGCGGGAGCACACAGGTCGCCTCCCTCGAGGTCGTAGGTAGAGATGAGCTATCGATCGCTACCAACATCACCTCGCTCATACGTAAGGAGGCAGGGGTCAAGCTCCGTAGCTATTCGATCAATTCGCAGGATGGTCTCTTCCATGGCTCCTTCGTCCTCTACGTGGAGCGCCGTGAAGCCTTGACGATCCTACTCAAGAAGATACGTAGTGCCTCTGGCGTCAAGCACGCTGAGCTCGCTACAAGACAGTAAAGAAGAATTCAACTCAACACACAACTTAACGTTACTATGGACATTACCGAAAGAGAGCTGAAGTACCTAGGACTTCTCTCCAAGCAGTTCCCCAACGCTGCTACTGCCGCCTCAGAGATCATCAACCTACAGGCCATCCTCAACCTGCCCAAGGGTACCGAGCACTTCCTCGCCGATATCCATGGCGAGTACGAAGCATTCATCCATGTGCTGAAGAATGCCTCGGGGACGATCCGTGTCAAGGTAGAGACACTCTTCCTCGGGCAGATACGTGAGCAGGAGCTCCGCCAGCTCTGCACCCTGATCTATTACCCCAAGGAGAGCCTCGAGCGACTAAGCCAGCAGGGACTGATCGGCCGTGATTGGTACAAGGTCACCCTCAATCAGCTGATCAAGGTCCTACAGCGTGTCAGTGAGAAGTACACCCGCTCCAAGGTGCGTAAGGCACTCCCACCTCAGTACAGCTACGTCACGCAGGAGCTGACCCATGAGGACAGCATGAACCCCAAGAAGTC
>ERZ773068.204-NODE-204-length-32391-cov-4.093765_pt1 | contig 32391 bp, 34 predicted proteins | sample MGYA00580620_ERZ773068 | MGnify/ENA primary metagenome ERZ773068 (study PRJEB29015, sample SAMEA2737983) | human oral metagenome | biome: human oral; feature: human-associated habitat; material: dental | place: China | collected 2101 ... | reverse complement strand
TGCGTAATGCCCTCGACGAACCCACCGGCCCCTCCGCGCCCTCCGGTCCCTCCACAGCATCCTCGACCGGGCTACTGGAGCGCACCGAGACCAGGCGGGAACGCACCGGCGGCGACGGCGATCGTTTCGCCCACTTTGTTCGCAAGGACAAGGCCAACTCCTCGATGGTGACGGGGCAGCCCGTGGTCGCCCTGTGCGGCAAGGTATGGATTCCTACCCGCGACGCCTCCCAGTACCCCGTGTGCCCCACCTGCAAGGAACTGCGCGATTCGATGGGCAAGAACGGGCGCAACTGGCCGTTCTCCGACGGCGGAAAGGGCTCCGACAAGTGAGCGAGACGACCCGGCGCGCACCGGTTGGTCGGCTGCGTGCCTGGCAGGCCGACGCCCTCGAACGCTACATGAGCTGTGCGCCGCGCGACTTTCTGGCGGTCGCGACGCCCGGAGCCGGAAAAACCACCTTCGCGTTGACGCTCGCCACCGAACTGATTGCCCGCGGCATCGTCGACAAGCTCACGGTCGTGTGCCCCACGGAGCACCTCAAAGGCCAGTGGGCCTCCAACGCCGCGCGTTTCGGGATCCACATCGACCCCGACTTTACGAACTCGCAGGGCGTCGCCGGATCGCACTTCGACGGGGTTGCCGTCACCTACGCGCAGGTGGGGTCCAACCCCGCTGTCCACTCCGCCCGCACCCGCGCCTATCGCACCCTCGTCATTCTCGACGAGATCCACCACGCGGGAGACTCCCTGTCGTGGGGCGATGGCGTGCGCGAAGCCTTCGCCGAGGCCACACGCCGACTCGCCCTGACGGGAACACCCTTCCGCTCCGACACTTCCCCAATTCCCTTCGTCACCTACGCGGAAGACGACGAAGGTATCCGGCGTTCCCGCGCCGACTACACCTACGGGTACGGCGACGCGCTCAAGGACGCCGTCGTGCGCCCCGTTCTCTTCATGTCCTACTCGGGGCAGATGGCCTGGCGCACCAACGCCGGTGACGAGGTGAGCGCGCGCCTGGGCGAACCCCTCACGAAGGACATGATGAAGCAGGCCTGGCGTACCGCCCTCGACCCCAAGGGCGAGTGGATTCCCGCGGTCCTGCGTGCGGCAGACCTGCGCCTGGAGGAGGTGCGCCGCGCCGTTCCCGACGCCGGCGGACTCGTCATCGCATCCAACCAGGAACAAGCGCGAGCCTACGCCCGCCATCTGCGTCTCATCACCGGAAAGGCACCGACGATTGTCCTGTCCGACGATGCGGATGCCTCTGATCGCATCTCTGAGTTTTCCGCCTCCACCGACAAGTGGATGGTTGCCGTGCGCATGGTCTCCGAGGGCGTCGATGTGCCGAGGCTCTGCGTCGGAGTGTACGCCACGAACGCGTCGACTCCGCTGTTCTTCGCCCAGGCCATCGGACGCTTCGTGCGCGCCCGCAAGAGGGGAGAGACGGCCACTGTCTTCATCCCTTCCGTCCTCCCCCTGCTCTCCCTCGCCGGAGACATGGAGGTCGAACGCGATCACGCGCTGGACCGGCCCAAGCGCGGCGATGACGAAGACGCCATGTGGAACCCCGAGGACGCGATGGTGGCGGCTGCCAACCGCGAGGAGAAAGCCTCCTCCGACCTGCTCTCGCAGTTCGAGGTCCTCGGAGCCGACGCAGAATTCGACGGCGTCCTCTTCGACGGCGCAGCGTGGGGTGCGGGGGCCGAGGTTGGCTCCGAAGAGGAGCAGGAGTATCTCGGCATCCCCGGCCTCCTCGATGCCGACCAGGTGACGACGCTGCTACGCGCACGCCAGGCCGACCAGGTTGCCGCCCAGCGAAAGAGCCGAAGCGCGCGCAAGATGCGCGAGGATAACGCGGGAATTCCCGCCCACAAGCTGCGCGCGGCCAAGCGCAAGGAACTTCAGCACCTCGTCTCGACCTGGTCACGCCGCTCGGGAGACACCCACGCGACCATCCACTCGCGGCTGCGCTCGCGCTGTGGCGGTCCCGAAGTCGCCCAGGCGACGACCGAGCAGATTGAGGCGCGCATCGCTCTGCTGCGCGAGTGGTTCGTCGGGCGGCACTGAGATTGCGCCCCCGGCGCCCGGCCTAGGCGATCGCCTCGTAGCGGGTCGGGATCGCCACCTCTCCCTCGGACAGCCGCCACGCCTGGTAGGGAAGCTCGTTGCGGGCACGAAGATGGTGCTCCTGGGCGCGGGTGAGAGCGTCGGGACTCCAAGCGGTCGAATCGATGACGCCCTGGCGCACGAGCGGGACCTGCAGGGGGCGAGCTCCGCGCTCAGCAAGCAGCTTCTGCCCCTCCTCCATGGAGGTGCCGACGAGGAGGAGCTCCTCGGAGGCATAGCCGTCGTCGCCCATCACGCGCCCGGCCACCTTGCGGCCGCCGACCGTCGACTTCGACTCGGACTTCTTGGCGACCGGAACGATAGCTCCGGAGGCGTCCTCGCGCGACACAACCTTGTAGACCAGCGCGGCCGTCGGGACTCCGGACCCCGTCACGAGCCTGGTCCCCACGCCGTAGGAATCGACGGGGGCCGCGCCCAGCGCTGCGATCGCATACTCGTCAAGGTCGGAGGTGACCGTGATCTTCGTGGAGGTTGCTCCCATCGCGTCCAGCTGCCCGCGCACCTTGAAGGCCTGAGCAACGAGATCGCCGGAATCCAGGCGCACGGCCCCCAGCTCGCCACCCGCGGCGCGCGCCGCTTCAACGGCGTTGACAACTCCCTGGGCGATGTCGTAGGTGTCGACGAGCAGAGTCGTGCCCGCTCCCAGGGACGCCACCTGCGAATCGAAGGCGTCGCGCTCGCTGTCGTGCAACAGGGTGAAGGCGTGGGCGGCGGTTCCGATCGCGCGGATCCCGTAGCGCTTGGCGGCCTCCAGATCGGAGGTGCCCTGGAAGCCACCGATGATGGCGGCGCGTGCCGCGGACACGGCGGCTCGCTCGTGAGCCCGGCGTGCGCCCATGTCCATGCAGGGGCGTCCGTGAGCTGCGATCGTCATGCGCGACGCTGCCGAAGCAACCGCGCAGTCGTGGTTGAGAATGGACAGCAGGAGGGTTTCGAGCAGGGTGCAGTCGGCAAAGCTCCCCTCGACGGTGAGCAGGGGAGACCCGGGGAAGTAGCACTCTCCCTCGGCGTAGCCCCACATGTCGCCCGTGAAGCGCCACGTGGCCAGGAAGGAGGCGGCCTCCTCGGAGATGATCCCTCGGCTGGAAAGCCACTCGATTTGTTCGCCGTCGAACTCGAAGCGTTCCAGTGCTTCGAGGATGCGTCCCGTTCCCGCCACGACGCCGAAGCGTCGCGTCGCGGGCAGGCGGCGCCCGAAGAGTTCGAAGGTGCAGCGCCGATGCGCGGTCCCGTCCTTCAGGGCGGCGTCGAGCATCGTGAGCTCATACATGTCGGTGAGGAAAGATGTGGATGTCGATGCAGGCATAGTGTGAGTCTACCGTGAGAAGCGTGTCACCGGGGGCGCGAATGCGCTTCCATGGACACCCGATTCACCCTAGGGTTGGCGTATGACAACAATCCTGCAGCCGGCACCGCGCGCGCACGAGGCGGCTTCCGCCGTGCCGCGCTGGCGCGCTGTCGTGTGGGACGACCCGGTGAACCTGATGACCTACGTGACCGCGGTCTTCCGCGAGTACTTCGGATACTCAACGGCGCGCGCGGAAGAACTCATGATGAGGGTACACACTCGCGGACGGGCAACCGTCTCGACGGGGGTGCGCGAGCGCATCGAGGCCGACGTCATGGCGATGCACTCCTACGGGCTTCGAGCCACCCTCGAAGAGGACAAGGGATAGGCGCATGGAGGGCTTCGCTCCTCGAGATGGCGGCTACGCCTCGTCGATGAGCAGCGGCGAGGCTCTCCTCCTGCGCCAGCTGGCCAGCGAGGTCCTCGTCGTCCTTGATGATCCGGGCGAGTGCGCCGTGACGCCCTCGGTACTCAGCGCGCTCACCGAGACCGAACTGCGCAGGGAAGCCCCGCGCGAGCGGAGCCTGGGGATGCTCCTTCCTCCCATGAGTGTGGACCGCGAGGATGCGGCCCGCATGCGCGCGTTGACGGAGGATCTGCTTCGGGCCGAGAAGTCGGCGCGCCTACGCTCCATCATCGCGGACCTCGACAGTATCGTTCATGGGGGCGCCGACACGCTGATCGTGCGCCCCGAGGCGGTCTGGTCCTGGCTCGGCGCGCTCAACGACATTCGCTTGGGGCTGGCCGGCGAGCTGGGGCTGGCCGATCAATCGGATGCGCGGCGCGTTGAGAGGCTGGCCGCGAGTGAGCCGACAGGGGAACACGCGCAGGTTGTCGCCGCCATCTATATGCTCGTAACATGGTGGCAGGACTCCCTCCTGGAAGCTGTGAATAATCCGCGCTAACGCATAAGGTCAAACCATGAACAACGCCCCGATTGGAATCTTCGACTCGGGTCTGGGTGGTCTCACCGTCGCGCGTGCTGTCATCGACAAGCTTCCCGACGAGGAGATCATTTACCTGGGTGACACCGAGCACACGCCCTACGGTTCGCGCGCGATCGCACAGGTGCGCTCGCTGACGCTCTCCGCCCTTGACGAGCTGGCCTCTCGCGGCGTCAAAGCCCTCGTCATCGCCTGCAACACGGCCACGGCCGCAGCGCTCGCGGATGCTCGCGAACGATACTGGATCGACGCGGGAATACCCGTCATCGAGGTCATTACTCCCGCGGCCCGACAGAGCGTGAGCGCAACCCGCAACCGCCACGTCGGCGTCATCGGAACGAAGGCAACGATCCAGTCGGAGGCCTACCTGCGTGCCCTCGCCGCGGTCCCGGGGCTGCGGGTTACCCAGCAGGCGTGCCCGGCGTTTGTCGACTTTGTCGAGGCCGGGGTGACGACCGGCGACGAGATCGAGGCGGTGGCTACCGAGTACCTGACCCCGCTCAAGGCAGCGGGCGTTGACACGCTCATCCTTGGATGCACTCACTACCCCCTGCTCACTGGGGTCATCAGTCGCGTCATGGGCGATGGCGTGACCCTTGTGACGTCCTCGGAGGCCACGGCAAACATGACCTACAACGAGCTGGTGGACCGCGCTCTCCTGCACGACCCGTGGCCAGAGGGAGCTCGGCCCGAGCATCAGTTCCTGGCGACCGGCGCCTCGGACGCCTTCCCGCTGCTGGCCAGGCGGTTCCTTGGACCCGAGGTCGGATCAGTCGGGCGCGTGCGCACCGGTGGAGGGATCGCGTGAAGCTCACCGTCATCGGTGCGACCGGTTCCATGTCGGGTCCGGAATCGCCCGCATCCTCCTACCTGATTCAAGCCCGCGGACGTGATCGGGCATCGGGGCAGGAGCGGACGTTCTCGCTCGTGTGTGACATCGGCCCGGGCGCCTTCGGTGCTCTGTGGAGGCACGTGTGTCCCCGGGACCTGGACGCGCTGGCCCTGTCTCACTGTCACGCGGACCACATGGGCGATATCATTTCCCTGCAGGTGTATCGCAAGTGGGGGCCGGGTTCCTCCTGCCCGCCGCTGTCGCTGCTCGGGCCCGCGCAGACACTCTCGCGCGTCAGGCAGATCGAGGGCGCGGCGGAGCCCGAGCGATACGAGTGCGAGTTTGCATTCACCCAGCTTCGCCTTGGTCACGCCTACGAGGTGGGGCCCCTGACCGTGCGCCCGTATCGCGCGCTGCATCCGGTTGAGGCTTTCGGCCTGCGCATCGAGGGGCCTTCGGAGGAGGAACCGTCGCGCACGGTGAGTCTGTTCTACACCGGCGATACCGACCTGTGCGAATCGATCATTGAGGGCGCCCGCGGCGTGGATCTGCTGCTGAGTGAGGTGGGCTTCACCTCCGATGAGACCGAGCCTGACATGCACATGGACGGCCGTCGGGCGGGCGAGGTCGCGAGGCGGGCAGGCGTCAAGCGGATGCTCGCCACCCACATACAGCCCTGGACCCCCCGCGAGCGGGTGGCGGCGGAGATCCGGCAGACGTGGGATGGGCCCCTGGGGTTCGCGGCTGCGGGCTTGCAGGTGTCACTCTGAGCGAGGAGGAGACGCCGGAGCCGCTAGTCGGCGTGGGTGGAGTAGGCGTTATGCCGCTGCCACTCGGCGAGGTAGGCGGTCACGCGGGCCGGGCCGCCCGCCTCTGACCAGCCGTGGTTCTTGTGTCGCAGGAGGATCTTGCGGGTGCCGAGGGAGGGGAGCGGGGTCACGCGCATGCCGTCGGTGTGGGCGCCGGCCAAGGCCATCGCGGGCAGGATCGTGGATCCGGTGCGGGCGCGCACCAAGGAACGGGCGGCCTCGTAGGTGGTGTAGAGATGGGGGGCCCACGTCGTGGAGGGGAAGGCCTTGGTGATGCGGCGCATGACGTGGTCGCCGCTGCTTCCCGGACTGACCCGCAGCCAGGTCAGGTCGGCGAGGTCTTCGATCGATCCGATGGGGGGCGCGGAGTCGGGGGTGACGAGGACCCAGGGCTCGTCGATGAAGGGCACGTCCGTGTATCCGCGCGGAGCCAGGCCAGGGTTCTCGTCTCTTTCGATGACGAGGATGTCGTAGCGGCCGGTGCGCAGGGAGGCCATGCCGGGGGTTTCCTCGGTTTCCTCGATGCGCAGGTCGATGCCGGGAAGAGCCTCCGTCAGATCCGGTAGGGCAGGGATGAGGGTTGAGCGGCAGATTGTGAGAAAGGCCCCAAGGGTGACGGTTCCGGTGACCTGACCGGTCAGGGGGCGCAGGGCCTTGAGCGCCTCGGCGATGTCGGCGTTGATACGTTCGCCGGCATCGGCGACGATGTTTCCCGCGGGGGTGAGCACCGCTCCGGACGTCGTGCGTTCGACGAGCTTGAGGCCGACTTCTTCTTCCAACTTCTGGATTTGCTGGGACACTGCCGAGGGGGACACCATGAGGATGTCGGCGGCGGCAACGATGCCGCCTTCGCGGGCGACGGACAGGAGGAAGGGCAGTCGGCGAGGATCGATGTCCATGCGAACTCCTTGATTAAGGCAAACTGTAAGATAACTATAGAACCATTCAATTGTGCTTGACCAGTGGAGGGTGCACTATACATGTCATGACCATCTTCTCTCTTGCAATCACGATCCTCGGATGGGTGGGCGCGGCAGCCTCGATCGCCGCCTACTACCTGGTGTCCTCCAAGCGCTTTGCGCCCGATTCGCTGCGCTACCACTCCCTCAACGTCTCCAGCTGCGTGTTCCTGGCGATCGCATGCGCGTCCACCGGCGCGTGGCCGTCCTTCCTGACGAACGCCATCTTCATCAGCGTCGGCGCCACGATGATCTGGCGTGTGCGCGATCGTCTCGCCCGCCGCATCATGCAGGTCCTCCGCTTCTTTGACGTGCGCCGCTACATGCCCCGCCGACTGCGTCCCGCACGCGCGCGCTGAACGGCGCCAGGCGCAACTCGTGGGTTGGGCGGGGCCCAGCCCCCGAATGCGTGCCTGCGGCATCCTGGCGCGGGTCAAGGATCTGTCAAGGCTCACCAAGGAAAGGTCTGTAAGGCCAGCTTCATGGAGGTGTAAGCGAGAATCGATGGAAAAGTCGCGGAAGAACGCTCATCATGGAGGTGCGGTGCTGTGATAGATCCATCGCACGTACTCAAAGAGGAGCACACAATGTCCCGTTTCATCGCATCACTCCTTCAGCGTCTCGTCCATCAGCGCAGAGGACGCCAACAACGCAACCCTCTGCAGTTCTCGATGGACCGTCCCATCATCGGTAACCTCGTGGCCCGCTGATGATGTGAACGCGAGCGCAACAAGAGTGCCGGACACCCGCGGGTGCCCGGCACGGTTGCATACGAGCCAGGGGTGGCCTCAGCCGCGCAGATAGTCCACGATGGCGGGCATGAGCGCGCGGAAAGCGATGCCGCGGTGGCTGATTGCGTTCTTCTCCTGCGGACTCATCTGCGCGGTGGTCACCCGATAGCCGTCGGGAATGAAAATCGGGTCGTAGCCGAAGCCGCCCTGCCCGATAGGTTCGCGCGTGAGCGTACCGCGCACCTCGCCTCGGCGAACGACTTCCTCGCCGCCCGGCGTCACCAGGACAGCCGCGGATACGAAGGCTGCCCCGCGATGAGGGTCGGGCACGTCACTGAGCTGGTCGAGGAGCAGAGACAGGTTGGCGGCGTCGTCTCCGTGTCGGCCCGACCATCGCGCGGAAAAGATCCCGGGAGCGCCGCCCAGAACGTCCACCGTGATTCCGGAGTCGTCCGCGATCGCTGCCAGGCCGGTGGCGCGCGCCAGGGCTCGCGCCTTGATGAGGGAGTTCTCTTCGAATGTCACCCCATCCTCCACGGGGGAGGGGACGTCAAAGGCACTCATGGGCGCAATGCATCCGGCTTCAAAACCTCGCCACGCATCGGCGAGAATCGCTTCGAGTTCAAAGATCTTATGCGCGTTTGAGGTGGCGAAGACCAGGCGTGCGCTCACGGAGTCACCTCGACGCGTTCCATCAGGGGAGCCTCAAGCGCGAGCTTTTGTGCTCGCGCCAGCTGCGCGTTGCCCGCCGTTGCCAGATCCAGCAGCTCGGAGAGCTCCTCGCGGCTGAAGGGTGCGTGCTCGGCCGTGCCCTGCACCTCGATGAAGCGCCCGTCGCCGGTCTGGACGACATTCATATCCGTCTGCGCCCGCACGTCTTCGACGTAGGGCAAGTCCGCCATGGCCGTGCCGTCGATGATCCCCACGGACACGGCCGAGACCGAGTCCGTCAGGACCCGCGCTGAGGGCGTGAGGATTCCGCGTTCCTTCGCCCACGCGATCGCGTCGGCAAGGGCGACGTAGGCGCCGGTGACGGATGCTGTGCGGGTGCCGCCATCGGCGCGCAGGACATCGCAGTCCAGGACGATCGTATTCTCGCCCAGGGCACTCATGTCGACGATGCCGCGCAGGGAACGACCGATGAGGCGCGAGATCTCCTGAGTGCGGCCGCCCACCTTACCCTTGACGGACTCTCGGGAGGAGCGCTGCTCGGTTGCGCGCGGGAGCATCGAGTACTCGGCGGTCACCCAGCCTTCACCCGAGTCTCGCTTCCAGCGCGGAACCCCCTCGGTGAAGGAAGCAACGCACAGGACCCGGGTGTTGCCAAACTCGACGAGAACGCTGCCCTCCCCGGTTCCCGACCAGCCGCGGGTCAGGGAAACGGGACGAAGCTGGGACGGGGTGCGGCCATCGGCGCGCAGGGGAGTATTTGTCATAGTGCCTAGGGTAGCTCACCGCGTTACCGTGGAGACATGAGTCTTGATCTACCTCTCGTCCGCGGTCACGTCGACCCGGCCGTCGCTCTGCGTGAATCCGTGGCTCCCGTTGCCCTGGTGCGCGCCGGTGAGGCCGATGTCATCGTCGTGGACGGCGCCGGCTTTGTCCTCCTTGACGAGGCCGAGGCTTCCTCCTCGAACGCCCCGATCCTGCTGCGCCTGACCGGGGATGAAGCCACGCGTGCTGCTGAGGGAGCGACGGCCTCGTTTATCGGGGTCGCGCGCGGACGCTCCGTCGTCGCGATCGAGACGACCCGGGACGAGGTTCGGGGCCGCTGGGAGCACCTGCGCGCGGTCGGGTGGCAACTTGACGGCGACGACGCGGCCCTGGCGCTGAGTGCGCTCGCGCTCGCGGGCTGGCATGCCAACTACCGCTTCTGCCCGTGCTGTGGGGCGCCGGTGCAGCTGGTGACCGGCGGATGGGCCGCGCGATGCGACTCCTGCGATCGACTGGAGTATCCGCGACAGGACCCCGCAGTGATCGTCCTCGTGCGAGACCGCCGTGACCGCGTCCTCCTGGCTCACAACGCGCTGTGGAAACCCGGTTTCGTGTCGCTCATCGCCGGCTACGTTGAGGCTGGGGAATCTCCGGATGTCGCGGTCGCGCGCGAGGTGAGCGAAGAAGTCGGCGTCGCCATCGAAGACGTGTCCTACGTGGCAACCCAGCCGTGGCCGTTCGGACGCTCGCAGATGATGGGATACCGGGCGCGCACAGCCGAGGAGGCTCCCACCCCGATCGCCGACGGCGTAGAGATTGAGTGGGCGCGCTTCTTCAGCCGCGGTCAGCTCGCCCAGGCCCTGGAAGGCGGCGACGTGAGCGCCCCGGGACGCTCGTCGATCGCGTACGCGATGCTCGCCCAGTGGTACGGGGGCGACCTGCCGGAAGGCCCGGGCACGCGGGACGCACCCGATAGAGGCTAATGGGACAATGAGAGCATGATCCCCGAGGAACTACTTGACGCCCTGGATCCCGACCAGCGTGCCGTCGCGACCCAGGTTGCCGGGCCCCTCGCGGTCCTCGCCGGAGCCGGAACGGGAAAGACCCGCGCGATCACGTACCGTATCGCCTACGGTGCCGCGGTTGGGGCGGTCGACCCGTCGAACGTCTTGGCCGTCACTTTCACTCAGCGTGCCGCCTTCGAAATGCGGCATCGTCTGGCCCAGCTGGGCGTTCCCAAGGCGCAGGCGCGGACGTTCCACTCCGCCGCCCTGCGCCAGCTGCGGCACTTCTGGCCGACCGTCGTCGGGGGGCCGCTCCCGGACGTAATTCCACACAAGGCATCGCTTGTGGCCGCCTCCGCCGCACGGCTCGGCATCGCCATCGATCGAACAAACGTGCGTGACATCGCCGCCGAGGTCGAGTGGGCGAAGGTCACGATGGTCGACGCGGCGCACTACGCCGCGCGCGTGGGGCGCCTCGGGCGGGAAGTTCCCGCCGGACTCGACGCCTCCGACATGGCGCGGCTGCTGGACGTCTACGAGGATGCAAAGGCCGAGCGGGGCGTCATCGACTTTGAGGACATCCTCATCTACCTGTGCGGCATGCTCCAGGAAAGAGCCGATGTGGCCGCCGTCGTGCGCAAACAGTATCGATCCTTCGTCGTCGACGAGTTTCAGGATGTCAACCTCCTGCAGGCTCGGCTTCTGGACCTGTGGCTCGGGGGACGCCACGATGTCTGCGTCGTCGGCGACGTCGCGCAGACCATCTACTCCTTCACGGGAGCCTCGCCGCAGTACCTGACCGGATTTGGGCGTAAGCATCCGGGCGCGCGCATCGCCCAGCTCACGCGAGACTATCGGTCGACCCCGCAGATCGTTGCCCTGGCCAACGACGTCCTCGAACGGTCCCAACACCGAGAGGGAACTGTTCGTCTGTCCAGCCAGCGCGATGGCGGCGCGCGGGTTGCCTACCGCACCTACGAGGATGACCGTGCGGAGGCCGAGGGCGTCGCCGACCAGATCGCCGAGCTGATAGCCGGCGGCATGGCCCCCCACTCGATCGCCGTGTTGATGCGCACCAACGGCCAATCCCAAGCCTTCGAAGAGGCCCTGGGTACGCGGCGGATTCCCGTCGCCGTGGCCGCAGGAAAACCCTTCTTCGCGCGCGACGATGTGCGCACCGCCATCGCTCGCTTGCGCGCGGCTGCAGCCGCACGCGAGGAGGGGGCGCTCGCAGATCTCGTGCGGGACGTTCTCTCCGGGGTCGGCTGGGCGCCCGAGGCTCCCTCGGGACAGGCGGGATCCGAACGCTGGTCCAACATGAATGCGATCGTTGGGTGGGCCGATGACTCTCGGGCGACGAGCCTGGCCGACTTCGTCAGCGAACTCGACGAGAGGATCGCCTACCAGGTCGAACCCGACAAGTCGGGAGTGGAGCTGGCAACCATTCACGCAGCGAAAGGACTTGAATGGGACGCCGTCTTCCTCGTTGGTGTCGCCGAAGGACTCTTGCCCATCTCCTACGCAAAGACCCAGCAGGCACGCGAGGAGGAGAGGCGGCTCCTCTACGTGGCCGTCACCCGCGCCCGGGATCTGCTCTCCCTCTCGTGGGCGCGCTCGCGGGGAACGGATGGGCGCGGGCGACGCAAGCGCAGCCGCCTGCTCGACGGCATCTGGCCCGAGGCTGACGGCGTCGGAGCGCCCAAGAGAAAGCCTCGTTCCTCCAGTCGCGCCCTCAACCGGGCATTCGAGGAGGAGGCGTCGCCGCAGGCCGTCGAGCTCTTTGGGCGCCTCAGGGCGTGGCGCCTCGAGGTGTCCCGACAGGCCGGGGTGCCGCCTTTTGCCGTCTTTACCGACCAGACGCTGCGAGATATAGCCGTCGCCATGCCCAAGACAACCACTCAGCTGCGCGTGATTCGGGGGATCGGCGATGTCAAGGTGCAGCGCTTTGCCGCGCCGGTCCTCGCCCTCGTACGCGGTGAGGAAGTCATCGTTGACGAGGGGGCGTGAGCCGCGCCTAGAGGGCCAGTGTGTCAATGCCGCACGCGCACTCCCGTGACGGAGCCACCCGCTCGACGGTGGTGTGTCCCTCCTCGTCGATTGTCGTCACCCGCGAGCACGCCTCGACGCTGAGTGCTCCCGACGCGAAGTCGCGGACGAGGCCAGCCACGCATGCCGCGGCCGCGAAGTGTGCAAGCAGGCTGAGTGGTCCGAGAGGCCAGCGGATGAGCTCTCGCAGGTTCGTCAGGTGAAAGGGATCATTTTCCGCTCGTGCCCGCTCCTCGCACTGGTAGCAGGGGGTGTGCCCCGGGATGACGAAGGGGCCGATCTCGTAGGAATGCTCCCCTCGAACGACGAGGAGGTGGGGATGTCCCGAACGGTGAGATCGAAGGGGATGGCGGGGTCGATCGCCCGGTCGCCGGAAACGATAGCGAGGTCCGTGGCACCCTGGTAGTGAAGCTGAGAAGGGCAGATGAGGTCCGAAAGCTCCCGCCGTACGGCCCGCGCGCGTGGCGTTCCGGTGTTGGTTCCCCCAAAGACGCGGTCCCAGTCCTCGTCGACGAGGAGCGTGCCATCGACGCGCAACGCGAAGGAGAGGGAATCGACCAGGCTGCGCAGCGCCAGGAGGGTGGCCGGTACCGCGCCGAGAACGTCAACCGACAGGCGGGGCCTGCGGTCAGTGTGATCGAGCAGGCCGGACCCGGACAGCGCGGCGAGCAGTTCCGGTGAGGGCGTGGTCGAAGCCGGGCGCTGGCCGACATTGGTGTGATTGGCGAGCCATAGCTGATCGCACGCGTGCAGGTTGTCCAGGAGGACGTGGTGGCTTCGATCGCCGCCGACTTGGGCGCGGCCGGGCCCCCTCCACAGGACGGCGGTGTAACGCGACAGGTTCATGATGTTCTCCTTCAGTTGTTACCTGTTGGATCCATCATGATCTGTTTTGTCTCAGAGAACTCGTCTTTTGAGTAGTCTGTGGATAACTGACCGGTCTACTTCGTCTCGCCGTCCGCGCCTTCCACCTCGTCGCCGGCGTCATCGAGGGACTCTGGCGCCTGCGAGTCCGGGGTGGCCTCGTCTCCGGGGCGAAGGCCGTCGGCCCACCCCAGCGTTCCATCCAGCAACGAATTCAGGGCGGCATCTATCTCGGCGTCCTCGGCTGCCGCCGCTTGACGCAGCGTCAGGAAGGTCTCCGGGGTTGCGAGCTCCGTCTCCGAAGGAACCATGTCGGGGTGCGACCAGAGTGCTTCTCGCGCTCCTCGCCCCCCGTCGGCCTCGACCAGGGAGAAGATCGACGCGGCTCCTCGTGCCTGCCGCGGGCGCATCTGCAACCCGATGAGCGAACCCAGGACCTCCTCGGCGGGCCCGCCCGTGGCGCGCCGCCTGCGCATCATCTCGCGCAGTGCGTCGGCGTGGGGCAGGTAGGGCAGTGTCGCCTGCGCGGTCACCACCTCGACCCACCCCTCGATGAGGGCCAGCATCGTCTCCAGGCGCGTGAGAGCCCGGCGCTGATCGGGGGTCGTCGACAGAGCGAACACGCCCCCGCTCAGGGCCGACTCAACGGAGGAAGGATCGGAGGGATCGACGGAACGAGCCGCCTGTGTGATGGCGTCGGTGTCGATCGCGATCTGGGACGCGTAGCGCTCAACGGCGCGCACCAAGTCGCCCTCGAGCCAGGGAACCGATGCGAACAGGCGCCTGTGTGCGGCCTCTCGGACAGCGAGAAACTGGCGGACCTCATCGAAGGGAATATCCAGCCCCTCGCAGAACTGGGCGATGTTGTGCGGCACGAGGACAGCGTGCGAGGCGTCGGACAGAGGGATGCCGGTGTCACAGGTGCCGAAGGACTCCCCGGCCAGGGCCGCCAGCGCGCGCGCGATCTGGGCTGAGAACATCATCGCAGACAGGCGCGGCATCATTTCCTGGGTCTTGCCCAGCATGGCCGCCATGCCCTCGGGCAGGGAGTCAATAGCACCCAGGCCGCCCTGATCGAACTGCTGCGAAAGAGCCGAGGAGAGCGCGCGAGAGACATTGAGCGCGATCGGCTCGCAGATCCGCTTCCACATGGGGATCGTGTGCTCAACCCAGGCAACCCTGGTCCACACGTCGCGCGTCACAGGACCCGAGGCAAACTCCGTGACCGCGTCAAGCCACAGATCTGCCACACTCATCGCCTGGCGGGCAGCCTCGGCCTCGGTCGCCGTCGGTGCGGGATCCCCGCCCGCGTAAGCCGTCTGCTTGGCGCTATCCTCCACGACACGCCAGTTGACGGGGCCCGCGGTGGTGTTCATGAGGAACTGGAACTGGCCGAGAGCTGCTCGCATGCGTTCGGGATTGGAGAACTCGGGTGGCAGTTGCGCCGGGTCGAAGCCCTGAGCCTCAAGGGCCCGGGCTGCCTCGGCGGCGGCCTCGTCGCCCAGGATCGAGCGCAGGAAATCCTCAAAAGGGGTGCCGGAGTCGTTCTCGTTCATGTCATCAGACTAGCGGCCGCGCGTGCGCTTGGGCTGACAAAAGCCTGCGAAAACGCTGAGAGCTAAAGGGGAATGGGGGAGGAGCGCGTGCGATGCGGTCGCGCCTGGGACACAATGAACCGGTGACTGACATGGAGATGACCCACGCAGCTGACGACGTGATGGGGCCGACCGACGGTGCCGCCGGGGAGCCACCGCTCATCAGCTGGCGTCTTGTCACGGCTATCGTCGCGACCCTCGCGATGGTTGCCGTGCTCTTCTGGATCCCGGTCCCCTTCGTGGTCAATAGCCCCGGACCGACCTTCAACGTCCTCGGATCGTTCAACGGAGAGCCGATGATCCAGATCTCGGGAACCGATCCCACGACCGGGCAAGACGTGCAGCTCGACGAACCGCAGTCGGCATCCTACAAGGACAAAGCGAAGCCCGGGCAGGGGCAGCTGCGCATGGTGACCGTCTCCGAATCCGGCGGCCCCGGAAAACGCCTCAGCTTCGCGGAGCTGATCGGCGCATACTTCGACCCCCACTCCCGCATCTTCGACTATGATGCGGTCTACCCCTCCGATGCCACGCGCGAGAAGGTCAGTGAGGCCCAGCAGGCGATGATGCGCAACTCTCAGACCACCTCCCAGGTTGCCGCGCTCGAGTACCTCGGCTGGGAAGTACCCGCGACCGTCACCATCGAGGGGGCCACCGACGGGTCACACGCGGAAGGAGTCGTTGCCCAGGGAGACCGCCTGCTCGCGATCACCACCCCCGACGGAACCCGACACGACGTGACCAGCGCAGCCATGCCCTTTACGCTCATGCGCACGGTCCCGGCCGGATCACACATGACCCTCACGATCGAGCGAGATGGTGAGCAGCAGGACATCTCCTTCGATTCCGTCGCCGCCTCCCAGGGTGAGCCCGGCTCCAAGCTGGGCATCTACCTGTCCGTCGCCCCGACGCTCCCGGTGGACATTGCCTTCAACCTGGAGGGAATCGGTGGGCCCAGCGCGGGCATGATGTTCTCTCTGGGGATCATCGATCGCATGACGCCGGGTGACATGACGGGGGGCAACGCTGTCGCGGGAACCGGAACCATGTCCTACGATGGGCGAGTCGGAGCCATCGGCGGCATCGCACAGAAGATGTGGGGTGCCCACGACGACGGAGCCCAGTGGTTCCTTGCCCCCGCCGACAACTGCTCCGACGTGCTCGGGCACGTTCCCGACGGCCTGCACGTCGTCTCGGTCTCCACGCTTGACGAGGCCGTTACCGCGCTCTCCTCGATCGCCAGCGGCTCCGGAGACACCCTGCCGACCTGCCAGTAGCCTCCCGAGCGCTTCGATGACCACCCGAGGAGAGACGGGTGCGTCGGAAGCGGGGCCTCATCTGTCGCTGCGGGCGAGGCGCGGACCCAGTGCTCAGTCGTCCTCGTCGACCGGCTCGAGTGACGCGCGCAGTGCGTCGACCAGGGCGGGAACGAGGACCGAACCCTGCCCAACCTTGTCATCGGAATCGAATGCGCGGGTGCGCAGCGCGCACCACGACTCGCCCGAACGCAAGACCCCCACCGCCAGGCGCACGTCCGTGCGCGAGGGATGGGCGGAGATGAAGGCGAGGGCCTCCTCGGGATCCTCGGGCGCCTCATCCTCAACCTCCGGAGGCACGACGATGCGCTCCACGGTGATCGCCGCCCCGGGAACCGTCTGCGGCCACGCCAGGTGGGCGAGCACCTGCTCGATATCGTCCTGGGCGAGATCCTCCTGAATGATCGCACTCAGATGATCCTGGGAGCCGTCCCACCCCGCGCGGAGCTGATCGGCGATGTCGGCGGGAAGGCCAGGATCAGCCAACAGCGTGGACGTCGGCACCAGCGCATAGATGGAAGGCGCGTGATCCCACCCAACGCGCGCGGCCCCCTTCTCGATGTCGACGACGACGTTGGCCAGCGCGACCTGGCGCGCACTCGGCATCATTTCAACACTCATGACCCCATAATCTCACGGAGAGCGGACACAGCCGACACGAAGAAGACCCTGACCGCGGCTACACTGTTGTGAAGCTGCCGGTACAACAGAGAGGAATGCCGTGAGCTCCCCCTTTTCGTTCCCTCGCTCGCCCGGGTCTCGGCCACCACGAGACGGTGACGCGCCCACCTCGCGCGTGAAGCCCCGCAAGCCCGGTCCGGCATCGATCACGCTCGTCGTTCTTATCGCCCTGGGCGCCATTATCTACGCGGCCTCCATCGTGTGGACGGAGATCCTGTGGTACCGCCAGATGAGCGCCACCCGCGTCATCCTCACCCAGTGGGGGGCGCACATCGGCCTCTTCGCGGTCGGTTTCCTGGCCGCAACCGCGATGGTGTACTGTGCGATGGCCTACGCCTACCGACACCGTGCCTCCTCGGTGCGCGGCGAGACGTCTGCGGCGCTGCGAGGGTATCAGGAGGCCCTCGAACCCGTTCGCCGCGTGGCATTTTGGGCGGTAGCCCTGTTCTTCGGGTTTACGAACGGTGCCCGCCTGGCCACCGAGTGGCAGACGCTCCTCCAGTTCCTCAACAGCTCCTCCTTTGGCCAGGTGGACCCACAGTTCGGGCTGGACATCTCCTTCTTCGTGTTCGTGCTGCCCGCCCTCAAGGTGCTGGTCTCCTTCCTGATGACGGTGACCAGCATCGGACTGGTTGCCTCCATCGTCGTGTCCTACCTCTACGGGACGATGCGGCTGACCCCACGACCCCACGCCTCTAAACACGCGCGCCTCCAAAGCGGCATCATGGCGGCGTGCCTGTCGCTCTTCATCGCGGCGCACTACTGGCTCGGCCGCTACGAGCTACTGACCCAGGACTCCGGGTCGATCCACGGGGCCCTGTACTCCGACATCAACGCGACGCTGCCCGCCTACTCGATCCTCGCCGCCGTGTCCGCCCTGGTTGCCGTCCTCTTCGTGGTCGCCGCCTTCCGCGGGACATGGAGGCTGCCCGTGACGGGTGTGGCCGTCACCGTCATCGCCGCTCTCGTGCTGGGGGGCGCGTACCCCGCGCTCGTCCAGCAGTTCCGCGTGCGCCCGAACCAGCGAAGCTTCGAATCACCCTACATTCAGCGCAACATCGACGCCACGCTGGCTGCCTACGGGTTGGAGAACCTCGACTATCAGACCAACTACGATGCCGCAACCACCGCCTCGGCGGGACAATTCGACAACGAGACGCTGACCTCGCAGGTGCGCCTGCTCGATCCGAAGGTCATTACCAAGACGGTCCAGCAGCTGCAGCAGTCGCGCTTGTACTACGGCTTCAACTCCGGAATGAAAGTCGATCGCTACAACGTGGGGGGCGAGCGTCGCGACACCGTGATCTCCGTTCGTGAACTCAACCTCTCCGGCCTGTCCGCCGAACAGCAGACGTGGGTCAACCAGCACACCGTGTACACACACGGGTACGGTGCCATCGCCGCCTACGGCAACCAGCTGACCAGCGATGGGCTGCCCTCGTACTGGGAGCAGTCGGTGCCGTCAATCGGTGAAATGGGCGACTATGAGGAGAGGGTCTACTTCAGCCCGAATGCGCCCGACTACTCCATCGTCGGTGCGCCCGAGGGAGCCGAGCCGCAGGAACTCGACTATCCGGATGACACGGCCGTCGGCGGCCAAGTGTCCACGACGTTCACCGGCAACGGCGGGCCATCGGTGGGCAACGTGTGGAACAAGCTCCTCTATTCCATCAAGTTCGGGTCAACAGACCTCTTCTTCTCCTCTCAGACGAACGAGGCGTCGCAGATCCTCTACGATCGAGACCCCCTGCAGCGGGTGGCGAAGGTGGCCCCCTACCTCACCCTCGAGCAGTCTGCCTACCCCGCGGTCGTCGACATGGACGACGACGCCTCGACGCCCAAGCGTCTCGTGTGGGTGGTGGATGCCTACACCACGACGAACAACTACCCCTACGCGCAGCACGAGGCCCTCTCGGACGCAACCGTCGACTCCCAGTCCACCGAGATTGGCCAGTACGTCCAGGCAAACAAGATCAACTACATGCGCAACTCTGTCAAGGCCGTCGTTGACGCGTACGACGGGTCGGTGCGCCTGTTCCGGTGGGACGAGTCCGATCCGATCCTGCGCACGTGGGAGAAGATCTACCCCGGCTCCGTGGAGTCCATGTCCGCGATCTCCGGTGACCTCATGAGCCACCTGCGCTACCCCGAGGACATGTTCAAGGTGCAGCGCAACCTGCTGGCCACCTACCACGTCACCGATGCCGCAGGCTTCTACTCGGGTGGTGACCGCTGGCGCCTCGCCGAGGAGACCTCAACCTACGGGGGAGCTTCTTCCGCGAAGGCAACCGAGCGCGTGGATGCCGCGGGCAACCCCGTTGCGCCGCCGACAGCGCTTCAGCCCCCCTACTACTTGACCATGCAGATGCCCGGCCAGGACAGCGCCGAGTTCTCGCTGACGTCAGTCTTCGTTCCCGGTGGCGGCGGGGAGGGACGCCGCGAAGCCATGGCCGGATTCCTGGCCGTCGACTCCGAGACGGGAAACACTGCCGGCCAGGTGCGTGAGGGCTACGGCAAGCTCCGTCTCCTCGCGCTGCCCTCCTCCACGACCGTCCCCGGACCGGGTCAGGTCCAGAACAAGTACGACTCGGACGAGAAGATCGCCACCCAGCTGAATCTACTCAACCAGGCGGATTCGACCGTCATTCGCGGAAACCTCCTGACGCTGCCGGTTGGTGGGGGACTGCTGTACGTGCAGCCCGTCTACGTCCAGGGCACAGGATCGGCGTCCTACCCGGTTCTTCGCTCGGTCCTGACCGCCTTCGGCGACAAGGTCGGATTCGCGCCGACACTCGAAGAGTCCCTGCGTCAGCTCGTCGCTGACGATGGGGGATCATCGAGGGCCCCGGCCGCGCCTGCGAACCCGTCCCCCGACGACGGCACCCAGTCCGGGGCAACCGCGCCCTCGACAGACGCAAGCGCTCAGCTGACCCAAGCCGTCCACGACGCTGCGCAGGCGATGCGCGACGCGGACGCGGCGATGAGCAAGTCCGACTGGGCGGCGTACGGGCAGGCTCAGACGCGCCTGCGCGAGGCCCTCTCTCGCGCCGAGGCCGCCCAGAGCGCGCTTGGCGCGGCGGGAACACCCACCTCCTCGCCGAGTCCGAGCGCCTCGCCCTCGGCTGAGCCGCAGAGCGGCTCGTAGGACGAGGCCGACCGGCAAGGGAGCGCGCGGTGGCGTCCTGCAAGTGATCTGCGGAGCCGCCGGTACCGCGGCGCCGACGCTCGCTTCAGGAGGAGCGCGCCGGGCGTACAACACCCCCTCGTTGCGCGCCCGCGTGAGCCTCGGCATCGTGCTGGCCCTCCAGTCGACCTACCTGGTAACCCGCTTCCTCCCAGTGGGTTCGGTGAGCATGGACGTGTATCTCCATCTGATCTCCCACTGGTCCATGTGGATGTGGTATGCCATCGACCTGGCCGCGCTCATCCTCGCGGTGGTCGTGGCGGTGACGCACGCGACGGGAGCCCGCTACGCCCTCGCCGGACTCCTCCTGGTCGCGAGGCTCCTAGTGAGACCCGCCGTCAGCGTCTTTTGCGACAATGCCCCTTGGTACTCTGCTTTCCGACCTCCCAACTACGGTCTCTACGCCAATATGTCGGCCTTCTTCTACTGGCGCTCGCTCGCTTTCTGGGTGCTCGGGTGGGTTCTTGTCGCCTGCGCGATCTGCCTGGCGATCCCCGAACGGCGCGGCGACAAGGAGGGTGCACTCGGCGGTGCCACCGCGCAGGGCGCTCTCGTCGGCCCGCACCCAACGCCCGCGCCGAGAGGGGGAGCGGCGGGCGTCGGCGCGACTTCCGGGGCCCGAGCGGGGCAAGAGTTTCCTGCCCCGAGCGGGACGCCCGTCGCCGTACCAACCGCTGCCTTTCCTCCCCCGAGCGGGACGCCCGTCGCCGTGACGGACGAGGAGGATCGCGGCGCGCCGCACTAGGTGAGAAACCGACACCACCGCTGCCGCGGCTCCCGTTGCGCCTAGGACGTACATCACCGCTTTCGGTTTGTGCCCCTCCCGGCGGGGCGCTAAACTATACAGAGCCGACGCGGGGTGGAGCAGTTCGGTAGCTCGCCGGGCTCATAACCCGGAGGTCGCAGGTTCAAATCCTGTCCCCGCTACCACCACAGACCCGGTCCCGTGAGGGGCCGGGTCTTGTCGCATCTGGGTGGTCCCGGCGGGTACATATGGAGCGGGTACCCATCCGCCCGATCCGTCCGGAGCGGGCATGAGGGCATCGACGGGGATGCCAAAGTGGGTTGCGAGTAGTGCTAGTTCTTCCACGCTCCACTTCGCTTTGTCGTAGAGGCGGTTTGAGACCGATTGTGGCAAGGTTCCGAGGAGGGTGCCGACGCTTGCTCTAGAGAGTCCGTGTGCCATGAAGTACTGCGAAAGAGTGAGGCTCACAGCTCCATTGAAAGTGAGCTGCGCAGCGGCGCTATCCGTTGAATGATCAAGCATGCAACAAGTGTCACAGATGAAAGAAAAGATTGCAAGTGTAAGAGCTTGCTCATATCTGAAATGTGACATAGTCTTGACGTATGAAAGAAAATCTTTCGCATGAGTCGCAAACGCTCACCGCCAAGGAGGCGGCAGCGTTGCTTCCAGGGATGACCTATGCGCGGCTGATGCGTCTCGCTAAGCAGGGCGAGATTCCCTCGATTCAGTACGGAGTGGGCGCGCGTCGGTTCTTTCGTGTTGTGGATCTTGCCGAGTATGCGCGTGCGTCAGGTGTCGAGTTGTCTAATCCGATTGGGCGGGCGCAGGACATTCCGATTCCTGGTCTTGGGAGGGCTGGGCGATGAGCGCAACGCTGTCGAGGCCGGTGGACGAGCTACTACGCCGGGCGGATGAGCACCTCATGGATCTGGTTGACGCTTTGGGCGTCGAGGGAACGAACCTGGGTAACGCCCTGGAGGACGTGCGTCGCATGCTCTCCCAGGCCACGCGGCAGTACGCCGCTGAACATGAGGCGCGCGGTGTCGCGTATGGCGAGTGCATCGCCGCGCTGACGCAGGCGCGCACGGCGCTCATTGTCGGAGACCGTGACGCATGCACCGATTCCCTGAACTCTCTCGATACTCGCCTGCGCGATTTCCTTTCGGAGAAGGGGAGTGAGGGGCAATGAGCGTCAAGGTCTCTAGCTGGGTATGGGGATTGGAAACCCTCACGGATAATGCCCCTTTGCTTGTTCTGCTGGCACTAGCGGACGCCGCAAACGATGAGGGCTACTGCTGGCACAACCAGAAGACGTTGTGTAAGAAGTCGCGGCAAAGCACCTCAACGGCGCGCCGAGCGTTGCGCAAGCTCGAAGCGATGGGGCTCGTGACGACATTTCGTCGCATGACCTCCAAGGGCCTGGCGTCCAACCTTTACCTCCTCAACGTGGGAGCGGAACCCGATCACACTCTCCAGTCCGACCAGAGCATCACGCTTAACGTGCCCGACGGCGCAACTATCGACGAGGTCATCGCCGAGGTGGAGCGGTATCGACTTTTCCGCATGATTCCGCGACCGGTCAAAATGACCGCAGGGGTCACGATGACCGGTGGGGTGCGGTCACCCATGACGGGACCCCCCGGTCACAGGTGACCGGTCCCTATAAGGAAGAACCGTCATATGAACCGTCATTAATGAACCAGACCCTACCCAACCCTCCCCAGCCTCCACGCGATCCGGTCGGGTCGGGTGCCATCCGGGAAGATCTCTCAGCACACGGCGCAGTGCCCGGCTCGGCTCACGCCGACGCCGAGGCGGCCACGGCTCGCGGAGAACTGGCAGCCGAAATGCTCGCCTCAGGAGAGAACCCCGCGAGCCTGGTGGCTGAAGGCTGGTGGAACGCTGGCCAGCTCGCCGAAGCACTGGCGTGGGCAGCCGAGCATCCCGCATCGGCGCGAGCGCCGGAAACCGTCCAGCAACGCCAGGAGGTTGCTCCCCAGGCCGCCCGGCGGGAGCATGACCACGTCGACGAGGCGAGCGCGCTCATTGGGGCGTGCTTGCCTGCGTGGATGCAGGCCATGGACCGGTCGGGTGCCCGCCAGGTCGCAGGCATGCTTGCCGAGCGCCTCGCTGCTGGGTGGAAGCCCGCCGAGGTTCGCGGCCTCATGGGTGAACGACCGGCCAATGGCGTGCGCCGCATGTCCAGTCTCGTGGCTTACCGGCTCGATGAGAACGTGGGTATCGCTGACGCGCCCCAGGCCCGCACGGCTGCTGCGCGCCAGGCTCAGGAAGCCGCGATCGATGCCGCGCGCCAGGCGCAGGAAGCCGCGATCGATGCGGCTGCCGAGGCCGCCAAAACCCCCGAGGAGCGCGCCCGGGAAACGGCTCATAAGCGGATGTGGGAACGAATGCGTGCCGGACATCCCCAGGCCAGCAAAGCCGAGCTAGTAGCCCTCGTGAGGGACGCTCTTGCCGCGCCAGGTACCACGCTCGCATGACCGAGCGCCCGTGATCAAGCGCGACCAACAACCTGACGAATCTACACAGAAAGATAGAAAGGAGCATCGTCATGATGCATACATTCATTGGCAACCTCACCGCTGCCCCGGCCACCCACAACACACCGGACGGGCGGGTGAGTATTCACCTGAGGTTGGCTTGTTCCGAGCGGTACCGTGACTCACGTAGCGGGGAGTGGAAGTCGAAAGAGCCGACGTTCTGGGATGCTTATGCCTGGGGTGCAAGGGCACAAGCCCTCGCAGATCAGGCATGGGGTAAGGGTACGCCCGTGATCGTTGTTGGTGAGCTGGTCGCCAACGTGTGGACGGACCAGGAGACGGGCCAACAGCGACGCCGAACGAACATCGCGATCGAGGCGGCGGGTAAGAACAGTGCGATCCCGCGCCGCAAGAGCGCTGACGCCCCGGCGGCCCCGTCTGCTCCTGAGTGGTCCGAACCTCAGGCGGCCGCGCAGCCCGAGGCCGCGAGCTTGCCGGGTGTGGGGGTTGTTGATGCGGCATCGGAGGCAGGGCTGTGAGCCTGCCGACCACGCCCCCAACGGGGGAAAAGGTAACGGGGATTCCCGCGCCCCCTCGACGGGTCGTTGATCCCGACCTGACCGGATTGGTCCCACCCGAAACTGCTCCGGACAGCGCAGCGGATCGAAGCGCGACGAGCGGATCACAGTTGTGGGAGGCGGCTGCGCCTTCGCGTGCGTCCCGCATCATGCGAGCCGTCTTTGTCGTGTCGGTGGCGGTCCTGGCGATGTTGAGCGTCGTGCGCCTGGTCACGCCGCGAGCAACCCCCGAGGCTGCGGCGGTTGATCTCCCGCAGTCGTGGGCGGTCGACCGGGCGGCGGCCGCCAGCGTCGCCGACGAGGCGGCGCGCGCCTACCTGACCCTACGCAGCCGCGAGGACTATCAGTCGGGGATCAGTCAGACGTGGGCGAACCCAGCAGCCAATGGAACGGGCTGGGATGGTACTGGTTCGTTGTCCGTCCTCGATTCGTACATCGTTCGCACCACGCCCGTGGACGCTCAGCACGTTGACGTTCTTGTCGCCGTCCACATCACGAACGAGGGCGACGAGAAGGCCAAGACCACGGTCTCGGGCTGGATCGGGGTCATGGTGCCCATTGTCGTGTCGGACGCGCGTGCGAGCGTGGCGGGTGAACCCGTCCTCGCGGGGATCCCCGGCCCTGCGCAGACCGCGCGAGCCGAACGCCTCGACATTGATCGAGAGACCACGGAGGCCACACGAGCCGACGCCGCCGCCTTCGTGCGCGCGTGGGCAGCGGGGGATGCGGCCGCGCTGGCCGCGCCGGGTGCCCAGATCGACTCACCCCCCACTGGGCTGGCCACGGCCACCCTCGATGACTGGCGCGTCGGAGTCGGCGAGGGCCAGGAGCGCGACGCGCAAGCGACGATCACGTGGAGCATCGGTGCATCGAAAATCACGTGCCATTACCGGCTGACTCTCACCCAGGTTGCCTCTGGACAGGGAAGCCGCTGGCAAGTCCAACACCTCACGACAGATACCAAGACCAAGGAGCAATAGACATGCAATTTACGGGACGATCGATTCAGGATTGGGTCCTCTCACTTGTGGGAGTCGTGTTCACCGTCCTGCTTGTGTCCAACATGACGGCGATTTTCGCCAAGAAGGACTGGGGGCAGATGGTCGGTTTCATCGCGGCCGCCATCTTGTGCGGGTGGGTGATCTTGTCCCCGGACACGTTCATCACGTTCATCAAGTTCGTTGCTCAGAAGATCACCGAAAACTAACGCCATGGCTCAAGGACACATTCTGACGCGCAGCTTCGAGTTCGAGACGCGCCAGTACAAGTTTGGCCCCCTTGACGTTGTCGATGGGGTGCCACGAAGCGCGCTCACCATCGGTGTACCGCTCGTGGTTGCATGGTGCGCGCTCTTGTGGCTCATTTTCGGCCCTCCCGGGCGGTTGAGCATCCTCATCTACATCACGCTCCCGGTGGCCCTCGTGGTCAAGGGATTTGAGGATGACCCGAGGCGCGAGCGCCGCAAGCGCATTACCACGTGGATGCACTGGCTTCGATACGCCTTCGTTGGGCACCGGCCAGTCATTGCAGGCCGCCGATCCACGAATCCGCGTGAGGCATTGTCTCTTGCCACACGGTTTCAGCTCGACCGCATTCGCCACTACGTGGGCGACGGCGCGGACACGGCCGTGTGGGCAACCCGCTCCGATGCCGACGCTCACCGAGACGTCGAGGCCGGGACGGGCATCGACCTCACGCAAAAGGTCATCCTCATTGGCTTTGATGCCATGACTGACCTACGAACAGCAACACCCCGCAAGAAGAGGAGGAAGAAGCGTGTTTGACAAGGCCAAACGCATCGTGGACATCACGCCCGCACTGCGAGCGCCGATGCCTATCTACAAGATCCTCGCCGACGGCCTGACCGTCACCGAGGAACGAGCGACCGCGTGGTTTCGCATTGAGCCATCATCCACGCAGATGGCTACCGCGCAGGAAATGGACGCCGAGCTCGCCCAAGCGATCGCGCTGGCCCAAAAGGTCCTACGCGACCGCACGTGCCACATCAAGATCGTGTGGGGGCGCATCACCGGCGACGAGTACGCCACGAGCGCGACAGCGTTCACCGCGCCCGAAGGGCGCGCGTGGACGGCCGCGCGCACACAAGCCATTGACGCCTGGCAACTGCCCGAGCGCCACGTCTTCCTCGGTATCGACATTGAGGACCGCCACGACCCCAAGTTTTTACGCGCGATCAACCGCGCCGTGGACTGGGTGAGAGGCGACCTGACCTCGATTCCTCGCCAAGAACTCGCCTGGCTTGACCAGACCATGCGAGCGTTGGGTGGCCAGCTCAACAAAGCTCCGTGGTACGCCACCCCGGTTGACGTGGAAACCCTCGCGTGGATGCTTGGCCGCGAGTGTTTCCGCGCGTCCGATGCTGCCCCCGTCGACGGAACCGTATCGGGTGCGCACCTGGCCAGGCTGATGCGTGGCCGGATGGTCCCCTACAGGGATCACCAGCGCTTCTACGATTCCGCTGGCCAGGCGAGCGCCTACAGTGCGCAGCTCATCATCTCCCAGTTCTCCGCAGACGCGCTTGACACCAACGACACCGGACAGTGGCTGACGCTACTGTCTGGTATCTCCCGGCCCTCCCTCGATGGAAGCAGGACCGTTGACGTGCACGCCGAAGCGTCGATCCGCTTTGAGTTCATGAGCCAAAAGGCCGCACGCAAGGTCGTCAAGCGCACCAAGGACAGCGCCGCCGAACAGCGACGCGAGGCCGCAAAATCGGACGCGGGCGAACCCAGCGCCGACGTACAGTACTCCGAGGCCGAAATGGCCGTGCTCGAAGGCGACATCAACAGAGGCAGGGTACGCCTCGTAAGGTTCTGGCCGACGCTGAGCGTCAGCGAGGACAACCTCGACGACTTACGCGCAAGCGTCGACGCCGTCATCGAGGCGTACAGCCAGGTCGGCATCACCGTCGAGGTCGCAGCCGACGAGCAAGCCGAAACGTGGATGTCCACACTCCCAGGTGACCACGTGCGCGTGGAGGCGATGCACCACATCAGCGACGCCGAAGCATTCTTCGGCTCATGGTTTTGGGCAGGCAGCGTCGTGGGAGACGATGACGGGCCAGCCATCGGATACACGACAGGCACCACGGCTCAGATCGTTCGGTGTCACCCCACCCAAGCGCCACTGAAAGGAGACACGTCGACCATCGCGGTTCTGGGACGTTCGGGACGAGGCAAGACAACCTTGTTGCAGCTCCTGGCCCTCGATGCCGCCGCTGAGCGCTCCTGGGTTCCGGTTTTCGACCTTAAAGGCGACCTGAACAACTCCGAGGGCGGTCTCGTGGGAGCCGCCCACAGCATGGGCCTAGAGGCACGTCGCGTCGACATGAGCGCCACGTACGCAGGTACGTGCGATCTGTTGGCGACCATGGACGCCGACGATGCACTCATTCACGCCCATAGTCAGCTGATGCTGCTCATCTCTGATGCCCTACGGCTGGCAGCGCACCCGGTTCTGATGCGTCACATCGCGGCGCTCATCGGTGATGGGGGAGAACGATCGACGGCCGTCCTCATCGAGCGGATGCGCCAGGACGAGGACGAGACCGCGCGACGTGTCGCCGCTGAGCTCGCCGCGTTCCAGGGAGACGCGATCGGCCGCATGATCGTGGGCGCACGCCAGGTCGGCACCCTCGAAGCCCGCCCCGGCATCGTCCTGCTTCAATTCCCGAAGCTTGACCTGCCCCCCGCAGGGACGCCTGCGTCAGAATGGACGGTCATGCAGAGGGTGAGCGCGGCCGTTGTACGCGGCGCGCTCTCGTGGGTCACCACCAGCGCGAAGGATCCCGCCCTGCGGCCCCTGCGCAAGCTGGTCGTGGTTCCTGAAGCGCACCTGTTTACCGCTACGCAAGAAGGCGCGGCGTTCCTCGACCAGACGGCGCGCTTGGGCCGCGCGTTGGGAGCCTCCTTGGCCATCGACAGCCAAGATCCGACAAGTATCGCTGAGCGCGACGGCATCATGGAGCAAATCGTCACCGTGTTTGCCTTCTCTCAAAAGACGCGCAAACAGCAGGACGCCGTCGCTGAGATTCTCGGGCTTGCTCCCAGTGACCAGGTGCGAGCTGTCTTGTCATCGATCAATACGGACCCCGCAGGCGGAGTGTGGCACGGTCATTGCATCATGAGAGATGCACGTGACCGCGTGGCCACCATCCAGGTTGCGATCCCCAACGGGGCCGTGGCACGTGCTCTCGACACAACCCCCAGGAGGACACTATGAACGCCAACGTGACAAACCCCCGGTGGAGCACGATCGCTCTGGCCGCTTCAGCGACCGCGACTCTCGCGATCGGCATGACAGTGGGCTACACCATCGGCCACGCCACAACCCCCGCGCCCTCAGCGACGACGCCCCTCGCCGCGCCCGCTCAGGAATCACCCTCAGCAATGAGCAAGGATGCCGCGGGCGTTGAAGCCACCATCAGGGACGAGTTTCGCACCCTCTACCAGGGCGATATCACCAAGGAACAGTGGCAGCACTACTGCGATGACCTCATCACGGCAGAGTCCCGCGCCCACGTTAACGGCTGCGAGGCCCCGAAAGATGACTACATGGGGCATAAGGATGAGATTCGGCGCATCGAGAACATCGTGATCGAGGGTGATAAGGCAACCGCTTCGGTCGACTACCACACCGTCCTGTACGGGGGCGGCAACGCAACGATTCAAGAGACTTTGTACTGGGAGGATGGGCGATGGAAACTCGATTCGCGCATGCGAAACGACCGCTAGGTCTTCTTGCGGCCGTCTGCCTGGCAGCACTTGGGCTGTTCGCGGCCGCCGGCACGGCGTGGGCAGATGAGCCCCAGTCAGGGGACCGCCCTCAATCCGGCGACTACACGCCGGTGGGAATCGGTCAACTGTTCCAGGCCCCGGACGCGAGCCAGGGGCAAGACCCCACACTGTACGAGAAGTACCCGGACAGCGCATACATGTTCGACTACGAAGACCTGGGTACGCTGCATGTCGTGCAAAACGGCGTTGATGTCGCGTTCGATGGGGTGACTGATCTCACGTTCGCTGGCACGCGGGCCGTGACGAATGGAGCCATCGCCATGACCTGGCAGGCTACCGACCTCACGGCGTTCAACACGCTCGGAGACCGCGTCGAAAAAGGCGTCGGTGGTGTCGCCAGCTTCTTTAGTGGGTGGCTCCTCCCCTCGATGATCGTCCTGGGGGCGGGCACCGCCATCTTCCGGTTCCGGTCCCACACCGGCCAAGTCATCAACGACCTGGCCATCATGGCTGGCGCGGGCATAGCCGTCTTCCTGGTCAGCGCGCAGGCAGGGACGATCCTCGACGCCGTGGTCGGCGTCCACGACGTTGGAGCCCAGGCTTCGACGAAGATCATCGAATCCACCTCGACCGACCTGGCGACCCCCTTCCAGGGACCCACAGCCACGTACGGGGACGATGAGGTCGACAACTCCATGCGACGCATGGCCGATTCTGTGTGGCGCACCTACGTTGTCACGCCGTGGTGCTATGCCGAATTCGGATCACTGTCCGCCTGCCAGCGCTGGGGTGAAGAGGTGCTATCGCGTAACACCAGCGTACTTGCACCAGACTCGCGACTGGGCTACATCACGACACAAATCCAGGGCAAGATCGGCGATAGCAAGTCCGAGGCATACCAGACCCTCACCGGGCACCGTGGAGCCTACCGGCTCGGAATCGCCGTGATCTCTCTCATCTGTGCGCTCGCTTTCGCGGGACTGACCTTCGTCATAGCTCTAACCAGCCTCGTATCCATGATGGTCGTGTTCCTCCTGCTCATTTTTACCGGACTTTTTGCATGCTTTGCTGCCACGCCCGGACGGCCCAGACGATGGGCACTGGGCTGGCTCGGAGCCGTCTTCGGGGTCTATCTCCTCTCGATCGCCGCGCTCCTAGCCCTCGCCGGAGCACTGGCCATCATGAGCGCCACCATCGCGCTCACCAGTTCGCTGGGATGGGGCGCGACCGTCATCTTCACCATCGGTGCGATCGTCGCTGGATCACGTGCTCTGGGCATCCTCAGAAACATCTTCGAGGCCAACAACGCCGGAAACGGCGGCCTCGGCGGCTTCCTCGCCGGAGCCGCCAACCTCCGTCGTCTCCTGCCACGCAGGCTGCCACGCCTACCCAAGGTCCCTGACAAACTCAAGCAGCCCATGGACCACATGCCGTTGTTTACGCGCGAGCCACGCGAACAAGGGGATCCCTACTCCTTGCCTCGGTACTCCCAGTACGTGCGACGCCAGCCGATGGACCCGCACCAGTTCTCATCCCAGGTCGATCGCCCCCGCACGGCGGGCATGAGTGCGCCCAGCCCCTACACGCGAGCCTGGCGCTACAACGACTCCCAGATCGGCCAGCGACGGCCCGCAGGCGCGCTCCCGCGCGGGTCCAACCGGCCGCCAGCCGCCCCGACACGGCCAGGTCCCGCTCCCCGGTCCCCGGAGCCGCCACCGGAGCCGACAGAGCCAGTGGCACCCACGCCGCCGTTGCGGTCCTTCCCGCAGGCATCATCACCGAGGCGCGGGGCTGGAGAACCGCGCTTGAGAGACAACCCGCCCCCCAAGCGCACGCAGCCGCCGCGCGGCCCGATTATCGACATCGATCCGAAGAACGTGAGGGAGAAGAGAGATGCACCAGGACAGTAAGTGGGATGGGTTGCTCGACATCGAGGCACCCAGCGATCCCGCACCCCGCCGGCCGCGCGGCCGCGCGGCCGTCTGTGCCCTCATCGCGGCCGTGTGCCTCCTGGCGTGCGCCTCATGGTGGATATGGTCGACGGCCGCGTCCATGCGGCCACCTGCAGCAACGCCCACCGGCCACGCATCAACGAGCCCGGATCCCACACCTGCCGCGCCGACACCAGAACCGACGCACGTCACCTCTGCGACCCCCACGCCTTTGCCCTCGCCGACCGTTGACGTGTTCGCGCCTGCACGCGATACGGCACGCACGTGGATCGAGCGCTTCTACATCGAGCGCACGCAAGGGACAACATGGACACAGATTTCCCAACGTCTCACGCCCCTCCAGACATGGGCGATGGGAGCGTACATGGCCGAGCACCCCGACACCCAGGCCGCGCCGCTTAACATCCACCACGTCCAGGTCGCATATAGCGACGAGACGGCCGACGCCGAGCACCCCACGACCTGGAGCGCAACAGCGACGATCACGCTCGATACGGGTGCGCAGGTGCGCGCACGCATCACCGTCATTCCCGACCCTGACACCGTCGACGGCGGCTGGAAAGTCGACCAATGGCAGGTGCTCCCATGAAGCTCTTCTTCGCATGGAAGATCAAACTCGCCGCCGCGCTCATCGCCGCCATCGCGTTCCTCATGATCATCGCCATGAGTTCCATCGTTGGAAGCTCCTACCAAGCCAACGCAGCAACCAGCGGGCCAGGCGGCGGCGTCTCCGAGGCAGTCCCCGAACAGTACCGCTCCGATGTGATCCGAGCAGGCAGCATTTGCGCCGGGATAAGCCCCGCGCTCATCGCCGCACAAATTGCCGCAGAATCAAACTGGAATGAAAACGCTGGTTCGCACGCGGGCGCACAGGGAATATCCCAATTCATGCCCGCCACCTGGGACGGAGGCGCGGGAAAAGACGGAGACGGTGACGGGAAAGCCGACATCAACAACCCGCACGACGCAATTCTGAGCCAAGGACACTATATGTGTTCCATGCTCGCAACCGTCAAAAGCTACATTGACGCCGGAACCGTCAGTGGCTCACCCGTCGAGCTCGCACTCGCCGCCTACAACGCAGGAGCAGGCGCAGTGCAATCAGCAGGCGGAATACCCACCAACGGGGAAACAGAAAAATACGTCCCCAAAATCATCAATTCCATGGCAACCTACCAAGGCGCGACAACACTCACGACCAATCAAGGAAACGTGAGTGCAACAACCGAGCAAGCAATTGAATGGGCCAAAGGAATAGCCAACGATGATTCCCATACCTACGTATGGGGAGGTGAAGGACCGCATTACGACTGCTCGGGACTCACCCAAGCATTCATGCGTCAACTCGGCATCGAACTACCGCATAAGGCGTCTGAACAAGCAACGCTCGGACAACAAGTCGCTGAAGCAGAAGCGGTACCCGGAGACCTCATTTTCTGGAGCCTCGGCGGCGGAGAAATCGACCATGTTGCCATCTACATAGGCGACGGGCAAATGGTATCAGCAGATAGCCCAGACATGGGTATCAACGTGGAAGCCATCTATGGTCGCAACAAGAGTATGCAATTCCGACACTACCAATGAAAGGACAACATGGAGTCCAAGCGAGAATACAAACCATCGAGAGGGGTCACACGAGCGTTCAACGCCGACATTAGCGAACGCACCTATGACATCCTCCAATGGAGGAAATGGAAAGAGCGAACACCGCTCTATAAACTGGTTGAAGAAGCTGTCGAAAGGGCCTGGGGAGCCGACTATGACGACGAGCATGCCCCGCGCGACGACAGTTAGCAATCCGTCGGCTGTCTAGTCACCACCTGACAGATCCACCTCCCTGCCACCACTACAAAACAGCATACAAACCAGAGTGCAACCACAGTACAATCCGCTTTGTATCCACACCCACGGGAAAAGCTGGGCAAACCTGCCCTGCCGGACCCCGACCCCCCTCCCCCTACGACAAGCGCGTGAGAGGGGGGTCGG
>ERZ773068.194-NODE-194-length-32952-cov-25.690549_pt1 | contig 32952 bp, 21 predicted proteins | sample MGYA00580620_ERZ773068 | MGnify/ENA primary metagenome ERZ773068 (study PRJEB29015, sample SAMEA2737983) | human oral metagenome | biome: human oral; feature: human-associated habitat; material: dental | place: China | collected 2101 ... | reverse complement strand
GGATGACATATAGTCGCCTCCTTTTATACAAATGAATATGCTAAGGAATCAATTTGGGTCTAAAGATGATAACGATTGAATTTCTACAGCAGTATAAATGTCTTAGCCTTCACATCGCCTCCAAATACTACTAAGAATCAAAGCTCTTTTTCTTCATTATATATTCATTTTCAATTTAATCCAATAGAAAACCACCAGATTTATACAAAAACCAGTATATTCAATAAAAAGAATATACTGGTTGTATTTTTGTACTCATATGATTTTTTGAGATAAGAACCGACCCCTAGTGGGGATTATTTAATTTAACCGACAATCGGAGTAGTAATCCATCGATGACTGAGAGGTGATCCAGTTTCCGTCCCCTAATGGGGATTATTTTATTTAACAAAAGGCTATGTCATTAGCTTATGACATGGGGTGCGACTTAGACGTTTCCGTCCCCTAATGGGGATTATTTTATTTAACGCTAACTGTAACGGTACCTGTTGAGTGGAATAAGTCCAAAACTGTTTCCGTCCCCTAATGGGGATTATTTTATTTAACAGAAAAACGCCATTTTGAGGATACTCTATTTGTATTAGGTATGTTTCCGTCCCCTAATGGGGATTATTTTATTTAACCGTCAGTGATGACGGTTTATCTCTTAAACTGTACGCTGATAGGGTGTTTCCGTCCCCTAATGGGGATTATTTTATTTAACAGAATATGCATTTTGGGGAACTTACATTGATGCTTACATCAAGTTTCCGTCCCCTAATGGGGATTATTTTATTTAACGATAGAGTATCTACCTAAACGATTGTGTAAACGTGCGTCTCGGTTTCCGTCCCCTAATGGGGATTATTTTATTTAACTTGACATTACAAAATCAAATGCTAATGAAGTTATTACAGTTTCCGTCCCCTAATGGGGATTATTTTATTTAACGAGGAGGAGTTTCCTCCTCTTCCTTTTTGTCATCTTTTTTGTTTCCGTCCCCTAATGGGGATTATTTTATTTAACCGCACCTTGGTATGAAAACGGTACGTTATATCACCGTATGGTAGTTTCCGTCCCCTAATGGGGATTATTTTATTTAACCAAGCGGATAAAATTCTCGAATTGGCTCAAGAGTATAATCTAGTTTCCGTCCCCTAATGGGGATTATTTTATTTAACTTAAAATATGAAGAAGTAGAGTATAATTCTTTTATACGCCGTTATAGTTTCCGTCCCCTAATGGGGATTATTTTATTTAACTGCTGTGTTACCATTACACCATATCTCTATGTGGTATCCCCAGTGTTTCCGTCCCCTAATGGGGATTATTTTATTTAACTTAGATAAAATATCAGCCATATGAATATCTAGTATAGAGATATAGTTTCCGTCCCCTAATGGGGATTATTTTATTTAACCCTGTCTTTGAAACCACAGGTATTTACTAATCGGAAAATGCAAAAAACGGCGGAGATTACAAAACCGACCTAAAAGGCACTTTAGTCCGCTAAAATAACGCCGATAAACCGCACCATTATCACAACGGCGCAGATTTGTTTTTCCGAATTTTAAATTCAGCTATATTATACCATAAATAAAAGAAATAGAACCATTAGCATTAGTGAGATAGCTCTATCAATATATCAAACTAAAAATAATGATTCTATTAATATACTATAAAGGGTAAGTACTGTTCCAACTTTTCGAAGCATACATTACGGATTAAACAGGAGCAGTTTCAATACCGTAAACGGTAAGTGCTATTGCAACTTGGAAAAGCGTGATTTACAGCATTTACAAGATACCTTGTTTCAATACCGTAAACGGTAAGTGCTGTTGCAACTCACTGGGTTATTACTAGGGATAAAAACTACGTTCCTGTTTCAATACCGTAAACGGTAAGTGCTGTTGCAACCTACAAAACAAGATCTTAAGACGGCTAAAATCCGTCTTTGTTTCAATACCGTAAACGGTAAGTGCTGTTGCAACGAAAAATTAACAAAAGAAACTATTCGCCAATATGAATCGTTTCAATACCGTAAACGGTAAGTGCTGTTGCAACAGCAGGCCTCAGTATTCCAGTATTCATAGGGCTTAAAAATAGGTTTTGGCAAACCTCACACCGTAAACGGTCAGATTGGGCTCTCAATGGATCAAAAATGCCGATGAGCATAGGTAAATACTGGTGGTAAATGATTTTTCTAAGGTTACAGTAATTATAAGGTTTTTCAGATTTTGCGTCAATATTTAATTCATTTTCTTTTCATTATATTTTAAAGAAATACTATTAATAAAAGTTTGATAGTTAATTATTTCAATAAATAGTTTAAACAAAAGAACCCGCCTAACGTTTTGTTAGACGAGTCCTTTTTATTCTTTAAAGCATAAAGATCATAACTATATAGTTATGTTTTAGGCTCATAACCTTAATCTATAAATAAAATTTTGTATGGAAATCTTTATAAAAATAGGTATATAAATTTCTCTATATAGTCTCTACTTATACATATAAAATACATACTTATCTAATGCTTTTTTATATTCTTCTATGGTGTCATAGGTCACGGTACTATCTTTAATCCAGTCTTCAAATTTCAGATCTGGACCACTATAGCCAAAGTCTTTGTAGGTCTTCCATATGCCACCATGTTGTTCTTCGTATTGTTCCCAGCGTGCTTCGCCAAAAGAAGCCATGGAAAGAGCTTTGTGATAATATTCTTTTGCTATTTCTATATTTCCTAACGTTTCATTAACTTGAGCTATTATATAGCAATCGAAGAAAGGCCATGTATATCCACTAGGTGCATCCTCCATAGGTTCTTTCTTATTAGGAAGAGCCATATCAAATTCTTTTTTATATTTCTCGGCTCGTTGCATATCTCCAAAATGAACAGCTAGCTTAATCATATAGTTAACACATAGCTCATAGGCATTTATGCCATAGAAAATAGGTATATAGTCCTGTTTTTCCCATTGTTCTGCCAATTCATTCCAAAATTCTTTATCAATATCATCTAAGTAGAACACCCACAACGCTTTCACCCATAAATAGAAATCTCTATTAGAATAATTTTCACAATATTTACCATCTTCACCGTATAACAGTATATTCTTTTGTACTTTGTAATCTGAATCTATCCCTAATATTGGTGGATACAACTCTTTAATATAACGCTCATAGCCAAGTTGATTATTCGTTTCTATGTAATAATGTAGCAATGCATAGCGTAAATGTTCTGTATTAAAAGCATGTTCTGGATCTTCTAAATTCTCAAAAATAGAATCTATATGTTCTTTATACAAAACTGGGTCTTGCTGTTGCATAATCATTAAATCTTGTAGTATTGCCTCTATTCTTTCATCTCCTAAACAAGCATAGGCTAGTGCTCGATACCACTGAGATATGCGAGATACTTTCACCAAATACTCAACTTGCCAAATATCTGTCGCAGAAATTTGTACCTTTGCAAGTTGCACATCTAACTTGTCTACAATCGGTAAAATATCGGCATACATGTGTCTATTAAAAGCATGTTGACATGCATCAATCATACAATAAAATGTACAGCACAGGCGAACGTCTAGAGTTAGTACAGTTGCTAAGTCTTGCTGCTTATAAATGTCTCGTCCATCTATCTTTTTTTCACATATTTCCTCAAAAATAGACTGCACTGCCTCATCATAGGTAAGTATAAAGTTAAGATACTTCTTACGCTGCTCATTTTGAGGAGATAACTGAACTAACAGTTTCTCTCGTGTGAGGTCTTTTACAAGGTTATCAAGTAAAGATCCTACAAGATATTGTTTCTCATAGCCGATTACTCCATCGTCATAGGATGGAAACTCATCATTATAAGCATTAAGAATCTGTAAATAATCATGTATAGCATAAGCATCTAATATTTTATCTACCCAAATATTACATTCATCATAAATGGATATGCTAAAACATCTATTGTTAATCATAAAACACTTATGTAAACTACAACACATCTCACAGACAAATGGATCCTCTGTTAAAGCAGCTAACTGTTCACTCTCTGTATCACCTTCCATTGCTTGTATCATGTAAGCACCAAAGGCATCAGCGATTAATAGGAACTCTGTATTAATTATCGTAGGTTCGTCCATGGTATGGGTATTGGAAATTGAGGAAACCGACAATGGAGATGGTACTGCTTCACGCTCGAGATCTTCCAAAATCTGTTGAACTGTTGTGACAGATAAGGGGGTATCAATATGAAATGCACCGTCTAAATAACCCCAAAAAGCATCCGGTGAAAAGAAGGCCTTTAAAAAGTATCTAAGCATATGATCGAATATATACTGAGTCTCCTCTTCAGGCCCTTCATGTGTTGGGAATAGCAAATCCCTACCTCGATGGCTTTTATACATAGGATATATTGTATAGTGTCCATCACGAGGTTCAGATAATAATGGTTCCCCATTATAGGTACCATGACTAATAAACTCTGGCAAACAATTGATAACTTCTGTTCGCAATTCCTCTATAGGCTTTCCCCAGTCATTGCAAAGTGCTTTTACAAAAGCACGAATACGTTTACGTTCTAAATCATACCTTTCTCGAGCTGCCTCCACATCCTCTTGTTCATCTTCTAAGAAACATCGATCTGGTACATAATAATCCAAAGCAAGCAAAAATGTCGTTGTTTCCTTTCCTTCTATGGGTAGAAACAACGATGGTCGAATAGCATTAAATATACCTGTCGTACTTAAGGTTAAAAATCTCATAAATCCTCCCTATGCATAATACTACATAATAACAAACTCTCTTTATACAAACGTTTTAACATATAACAACCAATTCCTATCATTGTCAAATCCTATTTCTCTATTTACCACATTCTGCAACTGATTACACAGCCATTACGGTCAATCCTAGCTTCCGAAGATAGTTAATAACCTCAGGATTGTCTTCGTGAAAGCATAAGTCCTCAGGCTCACAACCAAAGAGCACACAGAAATCTTGTACCGCGTGGGCCACATCATTCTCTGTTTTATTGCTAAAGCGTATTGCCCTGTAATCAGTAACCATATGGTGTCTTAGCAACATGCGAACCCGTTCAGGATTGGCCGCTGTCCATAAGGCACACCGCTTACTACCAAATGTTCTGAGTACACGTGCAACCGATTGGTTTAACCGAGATACATCCAAATGGTTTTCTACATATGCCTGTTTGAGGCTAGCAATATACATTAAGTCACATCTCGTCAAATGCGGGTACCAATCCTGTACAATTTTGGTCGTAATACGCGGCACGACCTTACGAGGTTCTAATGCCATACATGCCAAAGCGTATACATAGCCAGCTGTATTTAATTGGTCGGTAAATACCAATGTATTATCTACATCTACAATGTGAAACATAAGAACCCCCTTTTAGTCATAGTAAACATTAAAATAATTTTTGCTGTGCCTCTAGTGCTGGATTAACCAGGTTCACCAAATCTCCTACCGTTACCGATGTATACCCTGCTGTACCTTCCCCACTTGGATTTGTCAGTAATTGTTTTGCTTTTTGCTGTGAAAGTAGGCTACGGTTCAGTTTCATCTCAAGTACTTCGCCATCTGTCGTTTCATCATACATGACACAGGCTAGATGACCATAAGAGTTGGCTTTCCCCATGGCGTGACGGGAGCCACTATCTCCCTCTCGGCCTTCATAGCTAGCGATGAGTACTACAGCCTTGGCAAATAGCGCTTGCAATCGATCTCGCTCTACATACCGATTAATGGCTTCATGACGACTACGTGGCCCATTGTAGTATTCAGAAATAACAAGACCACCTTTTTCGATAATTTCCTGAGCCATGTCCCGATGGGCTGCTGGTGAAATCGCATCTAACGGCGATGGCAAGATGGCAATAGTCTTTCCGCCACGCTCCATACATACCGTATGCCCGATGGCATCACAACCTTTAGCAAGGCCGCTTACGATGTGCTGACCGTGATGAACCAAATACTCAACAATCTTGCTTTCACGAGCAATGAGAGCCTCATTCGGCGTTGTATAACCGATGACCGCCACATTGCGATTTAAATCGCTCAACAGAGACAAGTCACCCTTATAAAACAAAAGATAGGGACGATCGCCCTTAGGGGCACTTTCATTAATAACTGGAAACTCCGCATCAAAGCAGCATACTGCACCGTCCATCCAGTCCATATCATCCACCGCTACAGATAATTCATACACCACGTCATCGATGTTAGGAATGTCGCTCATCATGGCGAGAAATTCATCCTCTGTTTTCCAGTTATCGTGAAAGCCTTTTCTCGTTGTAATGCGACTCGTCGTATTATGGACGGCCCAAATTTTTAAAGCTATCGGTGAAATCTTCATATTATGCTCCTTTTCTATAAAAAGAACGACGGTAGGTGTACGCTACAGCGTAGAATACAACACGAGCTGCGCCCGCATCATATAATGCCTGAATACAATCCTCATCAACGTTCACTGTTTTTGTATAAATATCATCAATTAAAATAATTGTTTTGCCTCGAACTGCATCGGCGTCAATATGACAAGTGTCATTTGTAATACCCACATAGGGCTCGCTACCGCAATTATCAAAGCCTGGCAAATTTTTATGAATATGTGTTGTCTTCGTATTTGTATGTCGCATAATACAACCAATGCCATCTGTGATACCTGAGTATCCGTTGGCCTGTAATATTCTGACACACTCTTGCACCGCATCGCGGAAGCCTAACTGGTTAGGTGACATAAAGGCTTTAGATCTAGGGACAACGGCAACAACCGTCTCCTCAAGACCTTCAGCCTTCATGATATCGGGAATATCCCTTTTTACTCTATCATACACTTCCTGACGGGCAGATTTTAGGACACTAGGACAATAGTTGTTCAATGTATTTTTTAAGGTATTAAGAAAATCAGGATTCCCTGGCTCACGAAAGCGCAAATACAAGTCACGGTAATAACCAACACAATCACGAGATAAATATTCATTGCTAGATAAAGTAAAACGTCTAATTAACTGTTCCATAAGAACCTCCATGTATAAAAACTACATAATTATTGTTAAACCTGTGAGGCAAGCATCGCTAAATTTTAAACCGTCAAAGACGGCCTCAAAACCCTACGGGTTCATGTGTGTAGAAAGGAGAAATTTTATTTTAAAAAAGGAGAACTATCATTATCATAGAAAGGAGGTAAAATAACTACTCGATGCTTCACCCCTCAGGCTTAACTTGTGTGTTCATTATACGAGTTATACGAAAATGGAGATAATCAAAAAAACTAGGAACAAAAAAGAGGTCTCAAAGACATCTATAACAGATGCCTTTAAGGCCTCTTTGATTGAGAGTAACTATATTTAAACTCCAATTGAGTTCAGTTTGTATGGGGTATAAACCCTATTTGTTTTGTAAAGTCACACGCACTTGGCCAAGACTTTGGCTAGATAATCTACCTATACCACAATGCTGTCCGAAAAGGGCCAAAATAGTGATGAGTTGGTTTTCCTCTTCTGTAAGCTTTGAGATATTAAAGGTAAACTTACCTACAAAACCAGTAAGGCCACGATCACGACCATAGAAAACTCGCTTTGTATGACCTTCCCAACGTTCAAGGGTAACCTTTTCAACAACCGTCCGTATTAAATCCTTATCTAATATATCGGTCATATCACCAGCATTCCATTTGTCCACAAGAGAGGAGAAAATAAGACTTGCTGTAGGGAACGTTATATCTCCATGTGTTCCATGAAAGGAAGTTGGCATCATAACGTCAAAGGTAATGCGTTTCGCCTGTTTTGCAGAGAGGCGACGGCTAATTAGCTCCAACTCATTATCTACTTTCAAAGGTAAATTGAATGGAGCTCCATACCGAATCCCTATGATGGTAGTACATAAATGCCCAAAGACTACCTCTAACTCTTTAGGTATCCCTTCTAATAAGCCCCATAACTCACTATGCCATACAGAAATGTGTAAACATAAGATATCCCCACGTCGAATAGAATTATCTTGACGAGATTCTTTGAAGGATAACTGTACTCTCAAGGGCTTTATTCCTTCCATATCATGCCACCATGTAGCCTCATCTGCATCTATATGACTAAGAATAGAGAAGAGTGCTGCATGTAGATATCGCCCAGGAAAGGCAGGCAAGCTGCCTCTATTTTGAGCTTCTAAAGCAATAGAAACTGTGCCGAGCATTATTTAGACCACTTTGCAATGAAGGATTTAGGTGTATCTAGCTTGCTACGGAATCTAATACGAGGATCCATTTTATTATTCTTAATAGTCATCATAGAAATACCTTCAGTCCAGTTTTTAGCCGCATTTGGACCATTAGCAATATTCCAATCTAGCATCATGAATAAATCATCTAGCATAACTTTATAAGAGGATATGTTAGAACCTAGTACATTATCGCGATATTGCATGAATGATTCTACATATTCTTTAGGCGTAGTCGTGCTATCTCCAGTATTCCAAGTATCACCACCGAATAGGCTGCCATAGCGTTCTTTACTATCGAAAACCGTTACAGCAGACTCTAGTTTAATACTACCAAAACCGATGGATTTTCCCATACCAAGTTTATAGTATGTACGGCGATTTCCGCCAGAGTAATGATCTAAATCTAGGGACATCAACAATGCACCTAGCTCAACGTTGCTTAATCGGTCAAAATGAATGCGGCTTTTAAAAGTAACGCCAGTATCAACTGGACGAATTTTACGAGTACCTTTAATGGCTTTTTCCTCTTCTGTACGAGTCCAATCTTTTGCTTTTGCTAAAGGTTGATGCCAGTACATTTTATAACCACGAATGGATGCCCCTTCATGGCCCCAATGGTTATAGGTAGAGTGATTATCTACATCTTGCTCCAAATATAATTGGAAAGATGTTGGGTTCGGCCCCATCAATGGATGCGGATACTCAGATTGGCACATTCTCACAGGACCTTCAACATGAGCATCGGAGAAGGATAAGCGGCCAGCCTAATTATCGCCATAGCCAAACACACTATCACAAAGGTCTACACCATTATTATGCTGTTCTAATGTAGTTGGTAAGTGGTCACTAATTTTTAAATCATATGCAATACGATAGAAACGGCCATGACCAAAATGCTCTACAATACCATCTTTTTCAGAGAAGAAACATGGTACTACAAACTTAACATCATTACAACGAGTATAATTCTTGGCTGCATCACCAGATTTACCGACTTTTTTATCCAATAGATTTAATGTACCACGGTTTTTATCGTCTTTATAACTGTCGATACATTCTTGAAGAATCGGAATGCGCTTACCTTCAAAATTACCAGGTCGAGTAATGCGCATATAAGACATTTTAGAATTCATTCTACCAGTATGGATGTTTACATACTGATCCATCCAGTCAATAGATGAAGTATCTTTCTTCTTCTGCATTTCATAATCGTCAGAATAAGACATTTTTCTAGATTCACTAGGTATAGCAAAATAGTTATTATCTACAGTTTGAATGATAAAGCCAGGTGTTGCTTTTGTGGCAGCCTTCATTTCACCTTTGCCATTCTTTTCCATCCCTACCATACGAGCAGCGTAGTATTCTTTAAGGGATTTAATAGAACTTGCAAAATCACGGAAATACAGATGTCTATCTTCGAAATCACCAAGACCTGTACCTCGTTGGTAAGGTCTAAAGCTACTAGCTGTAACAATCTTGAAGATTTGTTTTACCATACCTTTAAGGCTTGCCCCTGGAATTGTAGGATTATCTTGGCCACCATAAAATTCAAGTGGTGTATCCTCGTCTTGTTTAGACGGCCCACCAATAAATAATGGTGTTTCAGTAGTAATCGTAAGGTCGATATAGCCTGTATGTGTGTCAGATTGTTGTACATGATCACAGTATGCTTTTAGCACATCTTTTGTAACCCCTTCAAAGTGACCATTGTAAAACTCAGCTGGAATTACATGCTCTGGCAAACGTACAAAATTATACGCTGCACTTGCTGGCTCACTTGGGTATTTGCTGTTACCACCACTACGGTTACCACCTTGATTATTGTGGGAATTATTATAGCCACCAGAACGATTTTGACCGCCACGATTGCCACCGAAATGTCTTTCATTGGCTACTTTTTCAACATCCATCCCTGGATTATTTCGTGCAAAGAAGGCCGCGCTAGCAGCATGTCTATTTTTACTTTTACCTTTACCAGCCATACTAGACCTCCTTATCTACGATTTTGACATATCGATAATCTGTATAGCTCGCTTGATGATTATCTAAATAGCCAATGTAATTACGTGTCGTTAAATAACAGTATTGTTTTGTAGTAGACACAGGGATAATTTGTGAAAGTTTACGGCCTGTATCGACTAAGCTTGTAAAGCCTTCTACTCGGTTCAACTGAGTACGACCTGCATCAACTTCACCAATCATACGAGAAAAAGAGTCCACGTACATTACAGGTTCACCAGCTTCATCGTTAATATAGCGATATACAATCTCGCCATGTTGTACAGTTAGACGCAGCTCTTCTGTTTCATTAAAGATACGTATATCTTGTAGATACGCCAAGTCTACGTCAGTTGTACCATCAGAAAATTGGAAGCCACCTTGCTTGTAATAGCCCCATTTAACTTCATGGACAGACCACGTAATCACTAGGCCATCTTGTTTCATCTGTTCTTTTGCTATAGCTAGTACGTTCACATTAGCTATAGGACCACATGTGCCGCAAGTACGTGTATATACACCTTCATGGCTATGTAATTGTTTACTCATGAGCGCCCTCCTTAGCTAACATTGTATCTTCTGTAGATTGATGTAACGCTTGAACCAAAGCTTCAAGTTTAGTAGCTTTACCTTTCGTAACCTTACCAGTACCATCGACACTATAGCTTTCACCATGATATTGAACAGTAACAGCGTTACCTTTAATACGGCCATAACCGATTGTACGATTAGCGCCCAACGTAATTTGACCTGTCATAAGATCTTTTACGAGGAGCAGTACAAGGCCCGCTTCACTATCACTACAGTCTTTAACAGTCATGCGCAAAGGGAATGCTAACTGTTTACCTTTCCCCTTACGCACAGGATGGTCTTGGAATAAAGCACCATTCATGGCGCCGCCTGTAAAACGGTCCACGCGAATGCGAGGTTGCTCCTCTTGGGCAAAGGATTTATCAAAGTAAACTTCATCTACCATGACACGACCTTTACGGCTCTCCTTTGTTTTCTCGATACTATAGCCAAAGAGTGTATCCACCTCTTGATTGCTACGGCCTAAGGCCTGTAATATACGGCTACAATGATGACGTAATACGCCCTTAATGGATGTACCTGGAATAAAGAGAGCTACGGACTTATCTTCCCACGCCTCTTCGAAGATAGATTTAATAAGAACTGTATCTTCCAAGCAGCATTCCATATCAATAACGAGATCTTTATCCGCCACCATGCGTCGCTCAGGAATAGCGACAGATGTACCTGCTTTGCGTAATAACCACCCTTTTACATGTTCTGGCTTAGTGAAGTCATAATGCTCTAAAGAAATATCTTTACATGCTATGCGACCTAAACCATTCACCGTACGAGCACCAATGGAGATGCCGTTTTTAAGTAGATTAGCTAACGCTACAAGAGCTCGCTCAATCTTATCCGCTTGATTTTCGTGGCATTGACGAATCACGCAATCAATACGCAATCGACCAGTCGCACCAGACTCGATTACTTCGAAGTCATATTTTGCGCCATCTTTAGTGACACCACGCACATCGTCTATACAGATGCCATCACGAACGACAATATTTGTATTATCTAATGGAATATCGTTGATCTGTAATGCACTTTGTGTACCTTTATCATCAATAGATCCAAACAATACATCTTCAGATACAGGTTCAAGACCTTGAATCGCTTGGCGCAATACGCCTGCTAAGGATGTGCCAGGAATGAATGGTTGACCATCGTGATAGGTTACCACAATATCATCTACCGTATCATTTAAAATATCATTACTAACACCAGCTCGAATAACGAGAGGGCTTGTGAGTTTGACAGTACCAGTTAGAGTGTACCGCCCCATTACACTTGCAGAGTTTAACATACGACGGTCCTCCTTACTTAATCTTTCTAATATGTCTAAAGAAATATGTCCAATATTCGTAGGCCACTATACTTGAAAGTTTTTGTTTGTCGAGCCCTACCATATCGACTAATTCAGCAGGAATTTCGTAGTATGTTCCACTTTCACCAGATTTTGCCAAACAAGCTGCCACTAATGTAGGAGCATCAAAATCGATGATATACTCCATCAAGTTAACTCGTTTTGTTTCACTGCGTGTATAGGCATGCTCTAAATGGAACTCACGTAAGTTCTTTTCAATCACTCTTGGCTCATTTTTCTTTTGCCCTTCTGCTTTCTTGTCTTCCAAGAATTGTTGTAATTGCTTATGACCAGTTTCATGATTTGTGCCAAGTTCAGCCAATAAGACAGATGCAAAATGTTTAGATACACCAGCTCTAGTCATAGTACGTTTAATATACACATCTACATCGTGAGCAGCACGCAAACGAGCATTTACAATAACTTGTTTTTCCAATACTTTTTTTGCAATATCTTGGGTTGGCGTATGTAAAGATTTGAGCTTAGGTTCTTCTTGTTTACCTAATTTCACCATCTTGAACTCGCCAGGAGACCATAAACGGCCTTGCCCGTAGCCCTCTTGAAGTCGAGTACCCATGCCGTTATACAAGATATTTTGTAGTTTATCTAGATCATCTTGAGACCAACCAGATTCCTTTACAAGCTCTACGATACTACCAGCCGATGCAGACGCTTCAGCGCTACTACGAACGCCCCAAATACTATTAAAGCTTTGCTCCTCTTGATAAGAAGCAAACACAGTACCTACAGAGATATCTGAACCAATTGATTGGACTGCTTGAGCTACTACATGACCAATAGACTCATTGCCTAGCACTAATGGCGTATGAAGTCTTACATATACAGAGTTACCACTATTTACTGGCGTTGGAACAGCTGTAATATCACCAATTTCAACGATACAATGACCATATTCAGTACGACGAGAGCGTCCGATATGACAATCCAACTGTTTAGGGAATTGACGAACAAACTCTTCTAATGCAGCTTTTGGCCCCACCACAGAACCTACAAATACTTGATTTGGCTCAATGTATTCATAGTTAAAAATATTTCTGCCCTCATTACTGCGACCTTGCACACGTTCTTGCTCTAAGGATCGAGACATATGTAATTTAATAGCCGTTTCAATTTGTACAGGACTACATTCTTTGCCATCTACAATGACAAAACCTTTAACACCTTTAAAACCCAAAAGATCTTTACCGGTGTAAAAGTCTACGACATCATCACTAGTATAGCCTTCTGCATTTTTGTTCTTTTGTAAGCTCAACGGTGCTGGAAAAGACGTACCTTTTGGCGTATGTTTATAAGCCGCAACAAAACGTAAGTCACCATAGAATAACTTCATAAAATCTTCGTTTTTATGAGCTTCTCTGCCTAGCTTGTGAGAGGAAATGAACTGGGATGCAAAAAGGCCGCGCAAAACTCGACCATCAATGGAGCCACGCGTAGATGTTAATACGCCAGCCGTAGAGGAGTTCGCAAGAAGCGTTGGGGATTTAACGGTAATCGTAATATTTACTTGTTCCATAATGTACCCCCTACAGTTTCTAAATCAAAAAATGTATCATTAATCGTACATTCTACTTGACCAAAGCCGCGGTTACGTTTACCACCAATACCAGTCAAATTGCGTACCGCACATGCTAAAATCAATCGTTCTGTTTCCGTCATATCTTCCACACCGATTTGACCACTGAAAGCAAGACCTCTATTGAGAACGCGAGAGTTATGCAACGTCCCCTCTAAAGCTGTACCTGTCACTTGATCGATAGATGTGTAATAACGCATAGATGTGTACTCTTCAAGAACACGTTCCTTCGTAAACACTGCTGGATAGTGCTGCTCAAGAGCGGCTAATTCACTAGCTACCACATCATAATCAGCAATTGTTAAATTAGAAATAGATAATCTAGGATTATCCTCTGCACCTTCAAGGCGATTAAACAATACCTTTACATCGTCAATGGTAAAAGTATTCAAACAGGCAGCCTGCATCATTTCAGCTACTTCAATAGCACTTTCATATAAAACACCACGCACACGTTTAGCAGGAATAAAAGGAATTCCATAACGATCATGGACGATAGTGCTGTCCGTGTTGACATCGCCTTGGCCGGACATAAGCATCGTTGGCGACAATAATTTAATAGTTAATGTGTACATACTTACTCCAATCCAGGCAAAATATAATCCATTAATTCGATAGCATCAACATATGGCGTACGCATTTCACCATCTACCTTAGCCCATAGTTTTTCTTGGAAAGCATCCCAACCAGCTACAGTAGGCATAGATTTATTAGTATTGCGCAACTGCTCGAGGAATACAGTCCACATATGTTCATTATCTTGTAATACAGAACGCAATTCTTTGACCTTATTATGAGCCAATAAGTCACCCACATAGCCCTTATCTTTAACCAAATTGAATTGACCTGTACAATCTAACAATTGGTTTAATGCTTCCATATCCTTAGTAGCATTAGTATCTGTAGCACCATATACACGGTAAGGGCCAAAATGCATATTACCTGTTAAACTGCTATATTCATTAGCGAAGAACTGCTCCAATGTAGGTGCCGTTTCGCCATGAAGGAAGGCAAAGTCCATCCAACAAGATTCCTTAACCTTGTGCGCCGCATTATACTCGCGCATTTTAGATTTAGCGCTATCACAAAGCTGCTCTGCCATTTCATAGCCTCTAAAAAATGGGTAAGACGTAGGAATTACAGCAATACCAGCACAAGAAGAAATGGACATACCGTCCTTATCACTCAAGAGTTGTTGCATTAAATAGTGAGAGGCTTGCACTGCAATACGAGCATTACAGATAAAAGTAATATCATCACCACCAATGATAATCGGGCGAATTGGCAGCATATTCTTAGATAGCTCAAGATATTCGTCAAGAATATCATATTTACCGATAATCCATTGCACCAATGCTTTAAAGCTTTCCAATGTTTTTGTAGCTACACGTTTAGAAAGAGCACTACGTTCTTCTAATGTTTTGCACTGTCTGAAATGAGCACCCATGTTATTACCATCGATATGAACAATAGCAATATCATTAATGCCTGTTTTACTCTTTTCGGTAGATTGGTTTTGACCTAACTCTTCAAATTCAGATGGAAATACCCAATCAGTCGTTTCCGTACCGAATAAGTCTGTTTTCAAACGGCTATTCGCAGCCTCAAAAGCTTCAAATTTAGATGTAAAAGATGTGGCTACTAAGCGTTTTTCATTACCAAAGCTTTGCGTAGTATCCGCTACATCACCGCTGAAATCACAGATAGTTGTCAAACCTGTGTTAGCAGGATGTACAATTGGATTCAATGTAAACTGGTTGGCTTTCAATTGTTTATATAATTGACCAAGATCCGTGGAGAACTGTGTGCCATCAAGGGTAATAGGACCTGTAGTAGCCCTCACTTTCAAGCCAGGGTATTGAATCAAGACTTGTGTCGTGAATTTCTTAACGATATCTTGAACAAAACTTTCATGTTCATGATCTACGAGAACGAGAGCGTTACCGCCACCAATATACGCCACATATACAGGTTTAGGCAGAGATGTAATGCTGTCACTGCAAGTTAACCAAGTTGTAGTATCTGCGTCTACGCCCAGTTTCTCAATGATTTCTTTACACAATACATCCTCAAACAGTCTATCTACAATAAACGATGCCCCTACATTGGCCTTCAATTTATTGTTTGCAAAGATGTACTTTTGAATAGACTGCACATCAAACAAAATAGCATTTACTTGCATAGGCTTACTCCTTACCTATTAACACAACATTTATAAATGACAATATTCTCGAAATTGAACAAACTGAAAGTTGACGATTTTCTCGTTTATGCCTGCTTCGTAGGATTCACTGACCAAACGCTCGCTAGTAGCAGCTAATACGGTAATTCCTACTGCTAATAATCGCTCCACTAACGCATGGCAGTATATGAACTCCCCTTGGCACAACACAGCCTGTGGATTAAGAGCTATAATCCGCCCTGCATATTCTTGTACGAACTGACTGATTTCATCAGAAGATAACATGGGATCAATGAGAGGAAATGGTATATCTACCACCTCGCCATATTGATGAGCTGCTGCCAACTGTTCATCCGACCAATATTGAGAAGGATGATTCGTATGATTGATAAACATAACCACTCCTCACTATACAAACTACAAAACAAAATTCATTTATTATTCATCTTTAATAATAGCAAATCGTATAAAAAAAATCACTCATAAATACATGATTTATGAAAGATTTTTCATATTTTATAAATTGTATATAATTACACGAATGTATAGGCTGATACCATATTTTTACATATACATCGGCCCCTACTATCAAGATATATTCTCAGATTTTTCAATATCTACTGTTTCACCTAACGATTTGAGATATGAAATAAAAGCTTGTATTTCTTGTTGAATCCATTTTCTTGGTGCTAGATTATCAAGGCGAGAAAGCTCCGCTTTCATATAGTCCTCATAAAGCTCCACCCATTTCTTATTGGTCTCTTTAGATAAAAAACAACCTCGTTCTGATAGATCAAAATCTTCAGGGAGTATCATATGACGATTCAATAGTTTTAATACAAAGCGATCGATTATATCTTGTCTAAGTATATCCATTACATCGTACACTAAACTATCCTTTCGATTATTCGTGCTATGTAGAACACCTATGCGTACATCTAAACCAGCAGTCAACAAACAGGCACGTACTTCCCGTTCTAAAAACGAATAGCCATAACTCAAGATAGCGTTAACAGGATCAGGGCTAGGATGACGTCTACGGCCATAAAATTCCCATGGTTCAGATAATACATGCCCTAATACAGAAAAATAAGTCCTAGATGCTAATCCCTCTATACCACGTAATGTGTCTACTTTTTTTGTTCTTTCTACACGTTTCAGCAACGCTTGCATCGTTCTATGTACGGCCACAAAATTTGGAATGCTTTTACTCTTTTTATACTGATTCAACAAGGCTATCTGACCTTTGATCTTACGTCGAACAATATATTTTGCCCCATCTAAGGCAAATTCTTGATTTTGAAAGCATACTACTTGCCACAACAAACGTTGTAAAGTCGTATGCTCATCCCCTAAGGTCCCTACAAGCTGATACTTATAATCTACAAACTGAATGAGAGAACCTTGCTTCACTAAAGAAAACATAACCTGCGTAGAAATTTGAATCGTTCGACCTAATACAAGATTTGATACAGTCGCTATAGGGATTTCTTTAATAACAGAATGATCTTTTTCAAGTACCAATAATCCCCCATCTTGCCGTATCGATACACCAGGCGTCATTACATATAAAGTTTCTAACATTACAATCTCCTATAAGAAATTAAATAATTAACATCTTATCCTCTGTTAATGGAATCATTTTATTACACCATATAGGTGTTTTAGCTGTGTCAGAAATAGAGACGATTAGGAGGCGCCGTGTTTCATCCCCTTGTGTTAATACCTCGAGTTTCTTGGCAATCGTTTCTACTCTAACGTGAGCATGAACACATAAAAACACACTATACTGCACACGATAACAGAAGGATTCTAAATACTTAACTACCTTATTTCTAATTTTAGTATCGGAAATATCATAAGAAATAAGATAACGCATCAAAACCTCCTATATTTTTACTTTCTATCATTAGTAAGAAGATCAAAAATCATAAGCAATACAATGCCACACAAAAATATCCCTATGAAGCCAGTCATTCCATTTACTCCTTTACTAAACAACAATCATTGAATCTGGTCTTTCACCATAATTATTAGGATCATTATCACCAGGCATCAGCACTAAACCAATTTTTACAAATCCCATTATTTTAGCCAAAGTGGGCTCAAAAATAACTATTATAGCGGCCACAATATAAATACCTGCTAAATAAGTTGGCCCATTTAAATCATGAATACGCCGCGATGCAATAGCTAACTCTCGAATAACAGAATACCCTATGATTAACCAGCCCAATACCCAGAAAAATTTTGATACAGGAGCAAGACTAATACAAAGGCCTCCAATATAGCCAATACCAATGATCATCAACAAATTCATAAAATAAGAGCGACGATTCATACGCCCTGATAAGGACAACATAGACTTTAATTCTTGCTGTAAGTTTTCCATAATACCCTCCTTAATAATCATTCCGTGATGGTAATACAAGCCACACTAATAAAGTTAAAAACAACATTGCCATATACTACCTCCTATATAAAACCAATCAAACTTGTTGAGTTTATTATACGAATGATACTGAAAATGAACTAATCAGAAAAACTAGGAACAAAAAAGAACTGTATTTTTGTGATATACACAAGAATACAGTTCTTTATTATTATGTAATTTTTAAGTTAGATATTCCGCACCCTTCGGCGCATACCGTAAACGGTAAGTGCTGTTGCAACTCGACGACGAGACTGCAGCTAAATCCGCAAAGCTAAAGTTTCAATACCGTAAACGGTAAGCTGAATCCCTTATCACCCTCGTTTTACCTTCACTTCGTTCAGGTACTTGAGATGTGCGGACCTCATCGTCGCTTTGCTCCTCTGCTGTCTCGTACCCTTCTGCGCATACCGTAAACGGTAAGTACTGTTGCAACTCATATATTGCATTCACTACCGATAATTTTATTGTTTCAATACCGTAAACGGTAAGTACTGTTGCAACTATGGTAATTTATGGTCTGCAAATGGTAAGGAGTTTAAGTTTCAATACCGTAAACGGTAAGTGCTGTTGCAACGGTCTAAAAAGATGAGACCAGTCATGCTTGTAGTGGTTTCAATACCGTAAACGGTAAGTGCTGTTGCAACTGAGAAGTCTGACCTTGGTGCTAAGCAAACCTCAGCGTTTCAATACCGTAAACGGTAAGTGCTGTTGCAACTTAATACTGTTAATAACGGCCCACAAGAGCCTAGTTTCAATACCGTAAACGGTAAGTGCTGTTGCAACGCAAGAAGATCTTGTCCTCCTAAAATTAAATGGAGTTTCAATACCGTAAACGGTAAGTGCTGTTGCAACGTAAAAATATTATTATGTTCGCGACAATAGATGGTTATAGTTTCAATACCGTAAACGGTAAGTGCTGTTGCAACTGACTAAATATCTAACTAAAGAAGAAGAATATAATTTATAGTTTCAATACCGTAAACGGTAAGTGCTGTTGCAACTTCTAATCTCGGTTTTACGTGCTTCAATTTCAGCAAGTTTCAATACCGTAAACGGTAAGTGCTGTTGCAACTCATTATCAATACAAACACTATACACTGTTTTATCATGAGTTTCAATACCGTAAACGGTAAGTGCTGTTGCAACAGCGTGCCTCAGAAGGCCAGTATTCATAGGGCTTAAAAATAGGTTTTGGCAAACCTCACACCGTAAACGGTCAGATTGGGCTCTCAATGGATCAAAAATGCCGATGAGCATAGGTAAATACTGGTGGTAAATGATTTTTCTAAGGTTACAGTAATTATAAGGTTTTCTGAATATTACGTCAATATTCTTTATCATTTTCTTTTTGTCCTATTTTTATTAAAACACTGGTATTATCTAAGTTTAGCAAGCTTTAAATTAATTTTAATACCTTAGAAAAGGATTTAGTCTATCTGCAACATATAAAAAAGACCTACCCATATGACATCATACGAATAGGCCTATATACAATTAAATTCCATCATTACTTTTACTATTAATCCTCGAGATACCAAGCGAATATATACAACAATAATAATCCTACTAAAGCTGACATGTACAACACCCCCTATCCCTAATCAAATAATTCGTCTAATACAAAATCTATCGCCGCATCAACGGCTACTTCTATTACTAGATCCAATAGTTCATCCATATTTTCACCTCATTATAATCTAAACTTTTTTAATACTATACTTAAAACTGACATTTCCTATTTTCTACTAACTCATGCTGTAGCAATTGCTTCATACTATTTCTCCTTACATTAATCCTCAAATAATTTACATACTATTAGTCCTACGGCAAAGCCTATATATGGATACATACTATCATCTACCTTTCTTAAAATATCAACCAGCAACTAGTCATCAGATTTAACGGCTTGATATACGGATACACCTAATAATACACCTGCTGCAAAACCTTCCCATGCGGCTGCGGCCGCTGCTGCTGCAAATAATGGTAACATATTAATTCCTCCTAAAATACATATAAACCAAATAAATACTTTAACCTTTACAATTTCAAATGTCCAATACTACGAGTCATTCATTACCTCCTTATACATATAACCAAAAATTAACTATCCATAGTATAACCCTATTAAGAAAACCACCAAATTCATAAAAACTAAGGCGAACCATCATCTCTATATTTCATAGTATTTTTCTCTAGGCTACAAGATAATTATAAAATGAAAAACGGTAAGTCCATATTCAAAAAAACTAAGACGCAAGAAAGTGAATCTAAAGGTTCTCTCTTTTGCATTAAATATGAAAGCGTATACCCATAATTTTGTTTATTTTTATCAAAAGACAGATATTATCTTTATTCAGCAAATTTTATAATACATTTAGTACATAAAAATTACTGTGACCGAACATTACATATAAAATAACCTATCCATATGACAGCATATGAATAGGCCTAGTTAATATTAGATTCAATTATAACAACCAAAATTACTCCTCAACATAAACATGAACTAAACCAAAATCTACAAATAGTGCCATACAAATACCTCCTCTAATACTTTTTATCTTTAAATAATGCACAAAGGGCTAAGCCTACAGCAAATCCTGCAAATGGATACACAGTATCACCTACCTTTCTTATTTATATCAACCAACGATTAGTCACCAGACTTTATTGCTTGATATACGGACACACCTAATGATACTCCTGCTGCAAAACCTTCCCATGTGGACACTGCCGCTAATGCTGCAAAAAATGGTAGCATATTAATTCCTCCTATAATAAAATCTTAAAACTAAACAATATAATACAATTACAAATCTAACCATCCATTCTTACTACGCATATTACCTCCTTGTTATATAAAACTTAATTAACTATCTAAAGTATAAACCAATTCAATTAACCTATGAATTCATAAAAACTAGGACGAACCTTTAGTCTTATACTTCAAAAGTATTTCGCATTGGCTACAAGATTATTATAAAGCGAAAACTTAAATGCCCCTATTCAAGAAAACTAAGACAAAAAGTGAATCCCAATATGCACTTTCTATGTATGTCAGTTTTTATGCCAAACCAGCATCTATGTAATTTTTATAAAATCTGATATAGTATTCATAAAAGATTCATTTTTCAAATCTCAATTTACTAGGAGTCCTATTATGGAACATCATATTTACCTAACATTTTTAAGCACCTTACATACGAAAGATAATCCATATAATCCTCAAAAGCTAGAAAAATCAGTTATTAATCTTACTGAGCTAGCTCCCTTTGATATCATCCGTCAAACTAATGAATCCGCTTTAAAGTATCTTTTACATAATAAAAGAAAAGAAAACTCCTCTTTCAAATTAGATAAACTGTTCTTTTTTAAATCCCCAGAAATGGAGAATACCTTTAAGGAATCTAACATATCAAGCCTCGATGTGTTTGAGGGTCAAATGTGTGATTATATCAACGATAGAGATATCCCAATTACGTGGGACCCAGAAACAATTAACTATATAGATTGTAATGATATTGACTATATAGATAATCTAAAGGACAGTATCATTGATATGTCTCAAGCCATCATGAAATATTATAAAAGCAAACCATCTGACGACAAGGTTATTTTACATGTAGACTTATCTGGTGGCCCACGAACAGCCATTATGTTGATGATTGCCATCATAAGGCTTGTAGCATTTCAAGGTATTCAAATTGGATCTATTTTATATGCCAATGTAAATGCAAATAACAATAGCATAGTTCGTGTATATGAAGGGAACTCTATCTATAATATTTACGATATGATTACAGGATTTGCTGAGTTCAACCAATTCGGTAGTGTTGATACATTAAAAAGCTATGTAAATACATTGGAGAGCCCCGATACCCAAATCGAAAAATTAATCACTAGTATGGGAGATTTCTCAGAAGCTGTTCGCCTATCTAGTCGCGGTATGTTCCAAAGATCCATGGAGGACATTCATAAACTTTTAACAGATATCGAATCCTCTAAACAAGAAATACCTGCAAATAATAGAAAAAACCACAAAAACTTTGAAATTGAGGCACTCAAATTAATGAGTGACAAAATTCAAAATAACTATAAAACAGTTTTAGCTAATAAAGAAGACGATTTAGCATACATTGATTGGTGCCTATATAATGGCTATCTACAACAAGCCTTAGCACTATTTGCAGAGTTTGTACCTCGTGTTATTTTAGAATCTAAAATAATTATTTTAGACGAGGCAATCTTCCCTACAGACTCAGACAATGAATTGAGTGCCTCTATGGAGAGCTTTAATACGATTAATGAGTATACCGCCAAAACAATGGAAATCGTAAGCAATAGAGCAACTAAGATTAATAATAAAATAAAAAGCGTATTACTGAAATACTTTAGTGGTGATTTTTCAAAAGAGTCTAAGCGAATTATCCAACAAACATTAAAAGACAAGAAAAATAACACTAGCACTAACATCACTCGAGAGGATACGCAATATCCAAAATTTGAAGCCCAGCTAATGAATAATATCAATCAAATTATCTTAAACGAGGCTGAAAAAGAACAGTATGATTATTTAAAATATAAAACTTTCAGAAATAATGACATTAATGTTCCTAGCAAACTGCTACGACTCATTAGTAATATAGGTATCAGTACTAAATCTATTATAGGTATAAATGAGTTCAGTAAAGATATTAGAAGATATTTTACTGCTGCACTTGTACATCAACTAAAAGAAATTAAAGACTTACCTAGCGATGTTGTAACAGTTAATGATCAATATGAAATTACACTTAATGACACTAATAAACTCTTTAAGGTAAGAGATGCATTTATTTCGATTTTTACAAACTCAAACAATGATGATATATATCGTTTTTTATTCGCTAATTTTGTATCATATCAATATCCAATAAATTTATTCCCTCATCAACTTTATGGTATAGATGGACTCACACTTAATTCAGTTTTAAAAAGCAATCCAGAAAAAATAACACAAGTGGCTCGCATATTAAACCTTTATAGAACATTAAAAGGTAGTCGTAATGATACGGCACATGCACGCGAAGAAAAGCGAGGTCAATTTATTGAAAGTGAAGACATAAAAAGAGAGCTAAAACAATGTCTTAATGATATTCGTGAGGTTCGTGAATATATCTGTACGTATAATCAATAATAATTCATAAAAACCAAAAGGCTATAGATAGTAATAATCTATAGCCTTTTATATTTAATATTCTATTTTCTGCTCAATTCCCTCGCTATTGCTACACATTTACGAATCTCATGACGTAGTTCTTGGGATGTAGTATACTTGCATAGCATTTCTTTATTCGCATGGTTACTATCATTACGTGCTTTTTTTATCTCAAAGTATTGCTCAATAAACTTCATTGTCTTAGTTACATCCTCTAATGCTACATGTGGAATATATACACCCGAAACCTCAAATAAAGGAACTCCTTTATCATATGGTTGTCGTTGTGATAATAATAACTCAGCTGTAGTCACTGCACTATCTTTAGTATCTGGTAATTGATACATAATAAGACTCTTATAGACCTTATGCTTCTTCTCTTCTATTAAATGCTTTAATATTCCATTACATACTATATTACGGGCTAACATACTCGTTTTTTTCAACCTAAACGAAGAATTATCTGCATCACAAATAATATACTCTTTATATTCCTCTTTACTTAAAACTTCAGATATTATATTTCTACACAATGACTCTGAAATATTATTAAAAGCTTCTATATTCTCTGCACTTTCAAGAATATCTTGCAAAAACGAGATATATTCTAATAATGTATAATGTTCAGCATATCTATCGTCTTGTAAATAAAGTGTAAAACCATACTGATTTAAGAGAACCTCACATTTTTCTCTAAGTTTAGTAGTAGCTTCATCCACCATCAGATTAATTCGGCTTTTTTGTTTTTCCAGATTTTTTTCAACAAATTGTAGTCTTTTTTTTTCATTTCGTACTAATTTAATATAACTAGTAATTTCTTTATCGATTTCTGAAGCTACTTTATCTTTTTTGGTATTTATCATAGCCGCCAAGTTTTGCATACGAGCATTATTAATAGAATTGAATAAGCGCATAGGCATAGACCGTAGATCTTTTTCATAAGATTTTTTATCATGATCGGGCATGACTACATTATAAAATGTACTAAACTGGATATGATTCCCCGCTCTATTCCATGCTTTTATAGCAGCTTGTAACAATCTCTTTTCTTTATTCTGTTGCGTATCTTCATAATATGCATTAAACACAAGTGGATCACACTCTATAATACCTTTATCTACTGCGTATTCCGGTACATATTCACAAAATAAGGTAAGTGCTTGTTGTAAATAATCATGATCTAAACACCAGTCAATATAGGCTAGTTCATCAGAAGCATGATTGCGATGATGTTGTAAAAGTGTAGTATACGACTGTTCAATAGGTTTATGCAATAATTCAATTAATTCTTGGTCAAAGGTCTTATTGTTATCTGTATTATTTGCCATACTACGTACTAAGGCTAAGCTATCATCAAGACGAGCTATAGATTTTTCAAATGCACCACGGCTTGAAATATTAATAGCTTCTGAAAAGCTGTCCATAGCTTTTAGCAATTTTTTTGTAGCGGTAGCAGTCGATTCAATATTACCTGTTCCAATATTTTCAGGTGGCTTAAAGTAAGTATTTAATTTTTTGGCACTACCAAATAGTTTAAATTCTTCAAATCCTGCAATAATATCAAAAAGCTCATAAATATCTAGCACTTTATGAACTGTAATTTCTCCTGAGCCGTTCTCAATCTCCTTATAACCAGAGTAATATACATCGTCAACAATGATACCATGATAGGCGAGCAATCTACTAATAACAAGGAGAATCATAGCTGCATTGCGTGGGCCACCAGTGATATCCATATAGAGGCGGACCTCATCCTCATCGTTGGTGAAAGTATCTTTAAAATCAAGAATCTTCTTTGACATCTCAATGATGCTAGACTTAATACGGCTAATATCATCTAAGTCTGTACCACATGGGACATGATCAAGAGCATCTAAAAAAACTTGCTCATCACGGCCCATTACTTTGTAAAACTTACGAATCTGATTGATAAAGATATCATAAGATGATGGGCTATCGCCTTGACGTTCCATTACGCCATCAGTACATAATAAATATACCTTATCAAAGGATATCTCCCTCGTTTTTTCATCCTTCCATGTATGGTATAAAATATATTTCAAAGACGACTCATTTGTGGCAATGCTACTACGAATAGCATCTTCCATATCTGCATTTATAATTGTCTTTATACTCGTATTAGACACCTTACTCAAAAAAGATAAAAATATATTATGAATTGCCATAGCTTTCACCAAACCTACATTAATTGATTAACTACACTTAGTCATCCGTGTATTATCAGAACCTAACCTCGAATTTTATCCTTACATTTTATATTGTATCATGTTATATTCATAATTAAGAATCATTTTGTACAGTTGGGAATGTACATATTTAAAAGGGAGTCAATAATGGCAACAACAACTAATTATCTAAATGATTTAGCTAGTATGCGCCAATTTATTCGTAGCTTAACTTTCGGAAACCATAATAGAGGTAAAGCAACAGTTCGTGGTATCAAAGAAAGCCAGCACGACGATGTGATTCGTCGCCTTGATTATTTTGATATCATGCGTCACATTTACACACAAAGAATTGGAAAAACATCCATTCATCATTTGGCAAAAGATGATTTTATAGACGGCTATAATTATCTTAACAATTTATATGAATTATATGCTGCTGTTCCAGAACAAATTTATGTACAGCTCTGCATCTTATCATATATTGGAGCAAACGATGATGTAACTATTACAGATTTATATACTAATTTAAACCAAGAACCATACTTGGATCACTATTTTGATTTGGTAGAAAACCTATATGAACAACGAAACAAAAAACAAAAGCCACCTTGCATTATTGATCAACAATATATTCAACGCCAAGTAAAGACATTAGAAATTTTAGGTGTTATCACCAAAACAGAGCTCACAAAAGGCTATACATATTCAATAAAACCAACTATTATAGAGGACCTATCAAAACAACAATTGCAAGACCTAGCAATGGCCGTGTTCTTTTATACTAATGTTTCTATCACCTCAGCAGCAGGCCATATCTTACTCAAGAAAATTATGTATTTAATTAATGACTTTTCTTTAAAAGACCAACAAAAGTCTATGTACTATGACTTTAATAATACATATTTTTCTTTCAAGGATAATAATCCAAATAATGTAATTGATGGAGATATTTTCTACCCTTTAGCTGATGCCTTACATCGACAAAAAAAGGTGCGTCTATCCTTTTACGAGTCTGGAAAGCCTAGAGAAATCGTTAGTCCAGTAGCGTTACAAACCCATTATGGGGAAAATAAAAATATGCTATGTAGTATTAATAACGGACGTATCCAATGGAATCGTATCGATCGCATCAAGGCTCTTGAGGTTACAAAATATAACAGTACTAATGCTGTACCAAAAATACAAACAAGAAATAAAACATTTGATACTTGTATCATTCACTTCTTGACCCTAAAAGATTATGAGTTGGTCTACGATAAATTTATTCGTCATTTCAAAGAATCACTAACAGTGCTCTCAAAAACAGATGAATATATAGAATTACAACTAAAAGTACCAGATACCTTACAATTATTACCGCAATTACGTAGCTATTTACCTTATGTATATATTACATACACAAATAAATCCAGTATTAAGGATAAATTCTACAATAATTTATACGCCTCTTTAAATATAGATTTTGTAGAACCAGAAGGATATAAAAAGCGAAAGAAAATTAATCGATTCCTTCATCCACTTCAAAGAAAAGAATCTGATAATAACAAAACTAAAAAAGACAAAGACTTAGATGGTACCTATGTATCATCTGTTTTAAACGATATCAACGCTATCACCTTTACGACACAATACCAATTGCAATTAGACTTAATTAATGGTGTTGTCCATACAAAACAAGATATAGAAGAATTAATTAACCATCGTAGGCTGCTCACACCAGCCCCATACAAAAAAGTATTACGGAATGATGATTATGAGCAATTTCTAGCCGATGCATTAGTAGAGCCAAATGAAAATGGCGAAGAGGTTGAGTCTATCCTTCCAGATTTGCCTCTCGTTATTATCTCTGATGCTGAAAGAATGTTCTTAAAGGACCTCATTTCTGATACTCGAGCTAACTGGTTGCTTTCACCAGAGCTATGTCAAATATTATCTACTGAATTAGAAACTGTAGACACTACCTTTCCAAGAGGATCATGGACACATATTCCAACCATGACAGACGATACTCCGTTAACAATGCAAGTAATTATCCAGTGCTTACAAGCTATCCAAAATAACGAACGTATCATTATTCAAGATAAGGAGCTATCTCCTTGTCGAATAGAATACTCTGTAGGAAGCAATGGCTACACGCTTATTGCCTATGACCATGAAACAGATACCTTCTTAGACTACCCATTACGCAATATATCTAACATCATCAAAACAGGTACCCCACGACTAGAAGATATAGAAACTATATATGCTAACTATAGAGATGAATCAAAGCGAACCGTAACATTTACCTTGCACGATGCAAACAATGCAGTTGATCGTTGCTTTAACTATTTTAGCAACTACACGATTCAAGCTAAAGATATCAACGATGAAGAGTTTACCATTGAAGTTAGCTATCTTCCCTTCCAGGAAATAGATATCTTACGACATTTATTAAAACTAGGATGTGCAGTCCGAATTACAAACGATGGTCCGTTAAAAAAGCAACTAGAAACAATTTATAAAACAGCACTCATTCATGCCCCTAGTATCTAATATTTATAAAATATACGATTAAAAGGATACCTTTATATACAATAGAGATATCCTTTTTATAAACTAAAGGACCTAGTCACATATCTCTATGCACTAGGTCCTTTAACTTTCTTTTATCCAAATCAAAATCTACACCAATTATACAATAATACTATGTACTAAAACTTAACGAATCCAAAAAAACAGAGGTCACTTACTACGCTCTGTTTGAGATAGTATGAAACCTAACATATGATTAACTGACTATACAATTTAACAAAATAATTACTTTTCTAATCCAATTCTATACTTACTCAAAATATCACCACCTTACAAACTTTAACCAATCAACAAGTATAACTAAAATTACTCTTCAAGTGCATCAAGCACCGCTACTAAGACTGCTACTGCAGAATCCACTGCTAAAGGTGACATAACATCCCTCCTATCATTACAACTAAATATACTATTATTAGAATAATCCATTCCAATTAACGTTCATATACTACCTCCTATACCTAACGCTATACATATTTTCTACAATCCCCAACAAGCTACAAATGATCTAATGCAAAACTAGGATACCCTAAGCATATTAAAATTATCACCGCTCATCGGCTACGTTTTTAGTATAAGATGAAAGCTAATATAACCAAATTCAAAAAAACTAAGACATAAAAAAACGAGTGAATTCAAAAGATTCACTCGTTTTCTATTAGATATGAAAATATAGTGCAACCCCTTATCACCTTTGCTTGACCTTCACTTCATTGAGGTAAGCAATATGTGGGTCTCATCATTACGCTACTTCTCTAGTACCTCATATTCTTCAGCATACGCCGTAAATAGTAAGTGCTGTTGCAACCTTGAGCTTAATCGAAGTAGCCAACGTTCCATTGAGTTTCAATACCGTAAACGATAAGCACTGTTGCAACGCCAAGCAAGCGCAACGGATCGTAAAGCTAACCTATATCAAGTTTCAATACCGTAAACGGTAAGTACTGTTGCAACGCAGAAAAGCATAATACAGTAGAGCGAAATGTCTACGTTTCAATACCGTAAACGGTAAGCACTGTTGCAACTTCAACATATTTAAAGGAGGAAAATATGAAAAAACAATAGTTTCAATACCGTAAACGGTAAGCACTGTTGCAACATTTTAAAGAAAAAGAAGATGCTTGTGCACCGTTCACTGTTTCAATACCGTAAACGGTAAGCACTGTTGCAACATACGAGATAAGTATTGTTGACCTGTGTATTTTTTGTTGTTTCAATACCGTAAACGGTAAGCACTGTTGCAACTAATAGTTTTTTACAATATATCATATGTATATACCGTTTCAATACCGTAAACGGTAAGCACTGTTGCAACAGCGTGCCTCAGAAGGCCAGTATTCATGGGGCTTAAAATTAGGTTTTGGCAAACCTCACACCGTAAACGGTCAGATTAGGCTCCCATTTGATCAAAAATACCGATGAGCATAAGTAAATACTGGTGGTAAATGATTTTTCTAAGGTTACAGTAATTATAAGGGTTTCTCGATTTTACGTCAATAATTTAATTCATTTTCTTTTCATTTGTTTTCAAAAAGAATTAAATCACTTATCCATCAGTATTACCATTAATATATGTATTTAGATATTTTCATAAAACTAAACTATAACTTCGCTCTTCACGCCGCCCATACCAAGTGCCGTTTTAATGCCTAGTCCAGTAAATTCGCTATAGTAACTCAACAACGCCAAAATCCTTTGCAACTCTGGATTCCTTTTAAATTGCATAACCATTTGCCCACGGAAGCCTCGGATTTTTACACCTTCAAGACCATATATGCCCATGCGCAGATTATAATCTTTAATAAAAGCTCCAGTCTCAAGAGCACCTAAAAGTAAATCTGTATCCATCGTTCCAAAGGTACTAAATTGATTCCATTGACGTAACAAATACCGATAAATACGAAATGCTTCAGGAAAGATTGTATATTGCTGATCCACCTTAAAACTTGTAGTACTCATGCAATGTAATTTGGCCTGAGTATATAATGAATCACTATTCCAGAACTTATTGATTAAAGCCTCGTAACAGGTTTCTTCCAAAATGGTTCTGCTTTTAATATATATATGACCTCGTTTTTGCTTTAAAAAAATTTTCTCATGCATCTCTAACATAGGTCTTACTATACGATTAATTGCGTCAGCTGTTACAGCTGAAAGCCGCCATATATACTGTTTTTTATCTTTATCAAAATAAATATATTGGCTATAAGGACGTAAGCCTGATTCATGTAACTGACCTGCATACTCTGTACCTACAACCTCCATCAGTACACCATGTAAAACACTACCTATGGACTGTACAATTTTTATAGATGGATCAGCAGCTATAACTAGCTCTACAGACATAATCTCTACAGTATTGGTCAATAAAATGCCTCCTTCCACTATGCTCATGACATAAACTATCATAAACATGCTTTATCGTTTTCATTATATAGTTAGTTCTGATTAAAACCAATAGAAAAACCATCTGATTTATACAAAAAAGCCAGTATATTCACTAAAAAGAATATACTGGCTATATTTTTGTACTTATATGAGTTTTTTACATAAGAACCGGCCCCATAAGGGGATTATTTAATTTAACAGAGCGTAACAAGATAGATAATCGTATGCGCCTTGTAGCTGGGTTTCCGTCTCCTAATGGGGATTATTTAATTTAACAAGAAAGCTATCACGGCTAATACAAACTCTGATGTTGTAATGTTTCCGTCCCCTAATGGGGATTATTTAGTTTAACTCGACTGCTCGGAGTGTGAATTTAATTCCCCGCATCAATTAGAGTTTCCGTCCCCTAATGGGGATTATTTAATTTAACAGTCACGTATAGATGAGTTAAAGGAGAAGATTCATGAACATACGTTTCCGTCCCCTAATGGGGATTATTTAATTTAACTAGGAGATTTAGAATGGGTTTTACAACAATGAAAATGAAATTGTTTCCGTCCCCATCAGGGGATTATTTAATTTAACGGCTTGTTTGTAAGGACTACATGTAAATGCCCTAATAAATTAGTTTCCGTCCCCATCAGGGGATCATTTAATTTAACATTTACTTATTCAAAACGACATTCGGTTATGAACCAAATGTGAAGTTTCCGTCCCCTAATGGGGATCATTTAATTTAACTAGCAGCATTATTATCCATTATTGTAGTTGTATTACTTGGGTTTCCGTCCCCTAATGGGGATCATTTAATTTAACACGTAAAATTGATAGCTAATACGTTATTAGAATTACCAGTACAGTTTCCGTCCCCTAATGGGGATCATTTAATTTAACATTCTTTTGTGCTTTCATTTTAAAAGCTCCTTTTCTCCGCGTTTCCGTCCCCTAATGGGGATCATTTAATTTAACATTGTGCAACTGTAATTCTTGATGCTAAGTTAGATTATGAAAATGTTTCCGTCCCCTAATGGGGATCATTTAATTTAACTACTATGACGGTGTCTGTAATTTTAGAAATTCCTTTAACTGATGGTTTCCGTCCCCTAATGGGGATCATTTAATTTAACAATTAAGACCACCCTCTTAAACCACTATTTTGTTTGACGTTTCCGTCCCCTAATGGGGATCATTTAATTTAACCAGATATGTGTAATTTATCTTGCAAGTATTGCTTCGAAAGTGTTTCCGTCCCCTAATGGGGATCATTTAATTTAACCTGTTGTGCCATCAGACTGAATACCATTTTTAACTAGAATATGTTTCCGTCCCCTAATGGGGATCATTTAATTTAACCCTGTCTTTGAAACAACAGATATTTACTGGTTCTAAAATGCCAAAAACGGCGGAGATTGTAAATCTACCCTAAAAGGCACTTTAGCGAGCTAAAATAATGCCGTTTAACCGCGCCACTATCACAACGGCGCAGATTTAGTTTTCTGAGAGTTAAATCTAGGTCTATTATAGCACATCACTAGCATTGATGAAAAACATATGAAAATAGAGCCACCTTATATAAGATAGCTCTATTGAGGTTCAATATTTAACTTATTTTCAATAGTTCATCTGCTCCAGCAGTTTCTTCTGTTTCTTATACGCCTATCCTCCTTTCCCAGATTTCTCTCCACCCTCCTACTTCTACTTTCACCATCCAACGATTTATCTCGTTAGGTCTCTCCAGGCGATAAATAGTTCGGCCACGACTTGAGGGTTTTGGCTGAGTTTGATGCGGGCTAACATTTTACGCACGTAGTTGCAGTGTTCTAGCATCGCTTCATTCAGTTTGTGTTTGACATGACGCGGGGATTGGTACACCAAGATCGGTGCAAAGTCCGCCACATGAATATAGCTCGTATCCGGTTCCGGACCTTCCGTAACGATATATTCATAGGGTATAGCCACATTAAAGAGGCCATACACCACGTCCTTGCCGATAGGGCGGCGACATTTAATATGCGCAAAGGTTAGATGCGGACCATAGGTCTTAGGCGCGGTATAGCTGCTGCGTCGACCATCGCTAGTCATGATGTAGTTGGGTCTCAGCCCTTCCTGCATCGCTAGTTCTCGCGTAATCGTTCGCATCGGCAAATGGACCATTTCTTCGCGTCCATCCACAAAATAGCACTTCGTACTGTCCCCACCACTAGGTTGATAGGTAGGAATAAAACAAACAATGTGATTCTTTGGATTCG
>ERZ773068.192-NODE-192-length-33036-cov-12.139444_pt1 | contig 33036 bp, 28 predicted proteins | sample MGYA00580620_ERZ773068 | MGnify/ENA primary metagenome ERZ773068 (study PRJEB29015, sample SAMEA2737983) | human oral metagenome | biome: human oral; feature: human-associated habitat; material: dental | place: China | collected 2101 ... | reverse complement strand
GGCTCGTGGGGGGCGTCGCTCTCGATGCCGTTGGGAATCGGGATCACGGGGGTGATGATCCCCAGCGACCGGACGTGGGGCTCGGCGTTGGGCAGGATCGACACGATGGCGTCGCTGTTGCGGTAGGCCGACTTCTCCGCCTGCGCCATCGCCCACATCAGCGGATGCCTCGGCGAATGGCCGCCGAGTTCGATGGGGGTCAGCGGCCACAGGTCGTGGATCTCGTGGACCAGCAGCGCTCCCGACGCCTTCGCGATCCGCTGCGCCAGGTAGGTGTCGAAGGGGTAGGTGGAGGACGCGATGACGGCGTCGGGCCGGACCTCGCGGGCGATCCGCCGGGCGGCCAGCCAGCCGCGGCCCGCGAAGTCCACCATGCTCAGCACCCGGCCGATGCCGTTGCCGTCGTAGGTGCGGGTCCGGATGAAGCGGAACTCGACCCCATCGATCTCCATGGGCTTGAGGGGTTCGGCGTCCGGGAAGTTCTTCTTCCGCAGGTGGCTGTAGGTGCCCGCCAGCAGGACGGTTTCAGCGCCCAGCCTGGCCCACTGCGTCGCCATCGCGTGGCAGCGGTACTCCATCCCCAGGGTCGGGGATCCGGCGTAGTGGTCGATGTAGAGGATGCGCATGTCAGGACTCGGGACGTTCCAGGTTGATTCCGTCGAGGCCGGAGTGGGCCAGTTCCTCCGCCAGCCGCGCGGCCTCCTCGGCGTTGCGCTGGTGGGTCAGCTTGGTCAGCGACTCGGGGTCGGAGCCGTCGACGGTCGCCAGGAGCACCGGGTCGAGGGCGGGGACGCTGACCCGGCTGATCATCTCGTGCGAGGTCGGGGTGCGGGACTCGTCGTCGCTGAACAGCACCTCGTGCATCTTCTCGTTGGGGCGCAGGCCCGTGAAGATGATCCTTACGTCCTTGCCGGAGCGCTTGATGAGGTCCTTGGCGACGTCCAGGATCCGCACCGGCTCGCCCATGTCCAGGACCAGGACGTCGGCGGGCTCGCCGATGGCGCCGGCCTGGATGGTCAGCTCGCACGCCTCGGGGATGGTCATGAAGTAGCGCGTGATCTCGGGGTGGGTGACCGTGACGGGACCGCCCTGCTCGATCTGACGGGTGAAGGTGTGCAGCATCGAGCCGCGCGAGCCGAGCACGTTGCCGAACCGCACGGACAGCCAGTTGCGGCCGGTCTTGCCGGCGTAGAAGGCCGTCAGCTCCTCGGCGAGGCGCTTGGTCTTGCCCAGCACCGACGTGGCGTCGGCGGCCTTGTCGGTGGACACGTTCACCAGGCGCTGGACGCCATACTTCTCGGCGGCCTGCAGCACGTTGAGGGTGCCGACGGTGTTGGTCTTCCAGCCTTCGAGGGGGTACTGCTCCAGCATCGGGAGGTGCTTGAGGGCGGCGGCGTGGAACACCACGTCGGGGCGGTGGTCGGCGAAGACCTTGTCGAGGGCCTCGACGTCGCGGATGTCGCAGAGCACCATGTTGGGGGTGTCGAGCAACCCCTGGTTATAGATGGATAGCTGGGTGCCGTGCAGCCCGGACTCGTCGCGGTCCAGCATGACGAGCTCCTTGGGCCCGAAGCGGTGCACCTGGCGGGCCAGCTCGGAGCCGATGGAGCCGCCGGCCCCGGTCACGAGCACCACCTTGCCGGACAGGTAGTCGGCGATCTCCCCGAGGTTGGTCTTGATCTGGGCGCGGCCCAGCAGGTCGGTGACGTTCAGCTGGTGCAGGTCGCCCAGGCCCACGCGTCCCGAGACGAGGTCCTTGGTGGACGGCATCACGAGGGTCTCCAGGCCGGCCCCGTCGGCGAGCTCGGAGATCTCACGCATGAACGTGCGGTCCGCGGTCGGGATGGCGACGATGAGCTTCTCAACGCCGTGCTGGCGCGCGATGGCGACGATCTGCTCCCGGTTGCCGAGGACCTTGGCGCCCTGGATGTGCAGATTGCTCTTGGCCGGGTCGTCGTCGATGTAGCCGACGATCTCGTACGGGGCGTCGGGGTCGTAGGCCAGGAGACGTCCGAGCTGCTGGCCCGCGTTGCCCGCGCCGTAGACGAGGACCGGCTCGCCGTCCTCGTGACGCTGGGCGGAGCGGCTGACGGTGCGGAACAAGAACCGGCCCGCAGCCATCAACACCAGCGCCGCCAGGGGCACGGTGAAGGTGACCACCCGCGGATAGCCCGAGGGGGCGAAGAAGACCGAGAAGACACCGAGCACCAGCCCGATCCCGAGGGTGATCAGGGCCAGGAGGGCCGACTCCTCGAACGAAGCGATGACGTGACGGCCACGGTAGAGCCTCGTCAGCAGGCCGACGACAACCTGCAGGACGACGGCCGCGACGGCGTACTGGATGACGAACTGCGTCTCCGGCCGGGCCAGCGTGAAGGTGTAGCGCGCGAAGACAAGAGCCATCGCGGCGACGCACCAGCTCGCTCCGTCCCACAAGGCCAGTCCGGCTCGGAGGAGACCGGTTCGGGTGGTCATGGTTCGCAAAACTCCTCCTGAAGGACGGTCGACGTGGCTGAAGTCTAGCGCTGCACCCCCTCGCACCTCCCAACCGGCGGAGCCGGGAAACCGGGAAGGCCACGGTGCCAGACCATCATGGTCCGGCCGGCCGGTGCGACCAATTATTGGACGGTCCTCCTTATCAGGGCGCTTTCGTAATAGGTTTCAGGCCCTAAGTAGTTTTTATTACCCGGAGCTGGATCCAATGGAAAAGCGTGCGCCCAAGCAGGAGAGCTTCAACTCCCGCAACTATTTCATCCTGGCGGCCATCGGGTCGGCCGTGGGGCTGGGCAACATCTGGCGCTTCCCCTACGTGGCCTATTCGAATGGCGGCGGGGCCTTCATCCTGCCCTACCTGATAGCGCTGCTCAGCGCGGGCATCCCGCTGCTGTTCTTCGACTACGCCATCGGGCATCGCTACCGCGGCTCGGCTCCGCTGGCGCTGCGGCGGCTCGGGAAATGGACGGAGACACTCGGCTGGTGGCAGGTGATGGTGTGCTTCGTCATCGCCCTCTACTACGCGGCGGTCGTGGCGTGGGCCGGGATGTACACCATCTTCAGCTTCACCCAGGCCTGGGGCAGCGACCCGAAGACCTTCCTGATGCAGGACTTCCTGCACGTGGCCGAGACCCCGGGCGTCGGCTTCGACTTCGTGCCCTCGCTGGTCATCCCCATGGTCGTGGTGTGGGCGGTGACGCTGATCACCATCGCGCTGGGCGTCAACAAAGGACTGGCCATGGCCAACACCGTCTTCATGCCGCTGCTGGTGGTCATGTTCCTGATCCTGGTGGTGCAGTCGCTGTTCCTGCCCGGCGCAGCCGATGGGCTGAACGCCCTGTTCACCCCCGACTGGGGCGCCCTGGGCAACCTAGGGGTGTGGGCTGCGGCCTTCGGGCAGATCTTCTTCTCCCTGTCGGTCGGTTTCGGCATCATGACCACCTACGCCTCCTACCTGAAGCGCCGCACCGACCTGACCGGCTCCGGGCTGGTCGTCGGCTTCGCGAACTCCGGTTTCGAGCTACTGGCCGGCATCGGCGTCTTCGCGGCTCTCGGGTTCATGGCCCAGGCCTCGGGCCTGGGGGTCAATGAGGTCGTCGACAAGGGCCTGACCCTGGCTTTCGTCGCCTTCCCGACGATCATCTCTCAGGCACCCCTCGGACCGCTGATGGGCGTGCTGTTCTTCGGCTCGCTGACGGTGGCGGGCATCACGTCGCTGCTGAGCATCGTCGAGGTCCTCGCCTCCGCGGTGCGCGACAAGCTGGGCATCCCCAAGGTCCGGGCGACGCTAGCCATTGGCATTCCGCTGGCAATCATCTCGACCGCTCTGCTGTCCACCACCACGGCGCTGTACTTCCTGGACATCACCGACGAGTTCGTGAACAAGTTCGGCATCCTGGCGGTCGCTTTCGCCTGCGTGATCGCGGTGGCGTGGATCGTGCGCAAACTCCCGGTGCTGAGCCGTCACCTCGACCGGTTCTCCAGCTTCCGGACGGGTAAGGCGTGGGTGGTCTTCATCGGGGCTATCGTGCCCGTGGCGCTGGGGTCCATGCTGGTCACCGAGTTCCTCGACAAGATCGGCAAGCCCTACGAGAACTACCCGCTGTCGCTGCTGGCAGTCTTCGGCTGGGGCATGGCCGCGGTGCTGATCGTCGCGGCCGTGGTCCTCACCCTGATCCCCTGGCGGCGCAGCATCACAACCGACTTCGACGAGCACGACAACGAGCACGAGGTGTCCGAATGAGCATGCCAGCCATCGTCATGATGATCGTCGCCATCGCCGCCCTGTGGGGTGGGCTGGTGGCGGCCACTGTGAATCTGTTCCGCCGCCCCGACCTGTCGGCCCAGGACGACGAGATCTCGCAGGGCGCGTGACGAAAGAGGACTACCCCCAGACTCACGTAAACTTTGGGCCATGAAGACGCGGGAGCCGAAGAGCAAGGCCTACTCGATTGGGATGTTCCTGGCCATCAGTGTGCTGTGCGGGATACTTATGTCCGGGCTGGCCTTGCCGCTGGTCGCCCTCGTCGGAGGCTTCACAAAGACGGCCGCCGACTCGATGCAGTACCTGCCGGCCGAGTTCCAGACCCCACCGCAGTCGGAACGCTCCCGCATCTTGATGTCCGACGGGTCGGAGTTGGCGACCTTCTTCGAGGAGAACCGCACCTATGTCTCCCTTGAGCAGATCTCCCCGCTGATGCAGAAGGCGCAGATCGCCATCGAGGATCACCGCTTCTACGAGCACGGCGCCATCGACATCCAGGGCCTCGGACGTGCGATCGTGCGCAACCTGTCGGGCTCCACCCAGGGCGCCTCCACCTTGACGCAGCAGTACGTGAAGCTGGTCCAGGTCGAGACGGCCAGGGACCGCGGGGACGAGGCGGGCGTGCAGGCAGCGCAGGCGGTCAGCATCGAGCGAAAGATCCGCGAGATGCGCTATGCCATGGCGGTCGAGGAACGGTTCAGCAAGAACGAGATCCTGGAGCGCTACCTGAACATCGCCTACTACGGCGACGGCGCCTACGGGGTGGAGGCCGCCGCGCACCACTACTGGGGCATCAGCGCCAAGGACCTGAGCCTCGCCCAGGCCGCGATGCTGGCGGGCATCGTCCAGAACCCCGTCGCCTACAACCCGGTGAAGTACCCCGAGAAGGCCATCGAGCGCCGCAACCAGGTGCTGCGGCGGATGGCCTCCGCCGAGGTGGGCGCGGTCACGAAGGAGGAGGCCGACGCCGCCATCCAGGAGGGCTTCGACGCCTCCAACGTGCAGTCCACCCCGAATGGCTGCACCGCATCCAAATTCCCGATCCTCTGCGACTACGTGGTGCGCACCCTGGTCTCCGACCAGATGGCCTCGCTGGGGTCCACCACCGAGGAGCGAACGAACCGGCTGAAGCGCGGCGGCCTGACCATCCAAACCCTCATCGACCCGAAGGCGCAGCAGGCCGCGGAGGACGCGGTCGCGAAGACCGTCGGCCCCACCGACCCGGTCTGGGGTGGTTCGGTGCTGATTCAGCCGAGCAGCGGGCTGATCGTCGCCATGGCGCAGAGTCGCACCAAGCTGGGCAGCGGCGAGGGCGAGACTTGGCAGAACGTCAACGTGTCCACGCAGTACGGCGGCATCGAGGGCTTCCAGGCTGGCTCGACGTTCAAGCCGTTCGTGATGGCTGCTGCCCTGAAGGACGGGGTGGGGACGAACACCACCTTCAACTCCCCGAAGCAGATGCAAGTCAAGGGGATGAAGTTCAAGAACTGTGAAGGCACGTTCACGTCAGGCCCGTGGGATCCGAAGAACTACGACGGGGACTACGGCACCATCGACATGCTGAAGGCCGCCCAGAAATCGGTGAACACCTATTTCATCCAGCTGGAGGCCAAGGTGGGCATCTGCGCCTCCATCGACATGGCCCAGCAGCTCGGGGTGAAGCTCGCTGACGGGACCGACATGCGCAGCATGGCGAGCTACCCATCGTGGGTGCTGGGCACCTCCTACGTGACGCCGCTGTCGATGGCTGAGGCCTATGCCACCTTCGCGAACCGCGGCACGCACTGCAACCCGATCATCCTTGAGAGCGTCCAGGCCAAGGACGGCAACAAGATCGAGGTGCCATCGGCCGACTGCAAGCAGGTGCTTGACCCCGAGGTAGCCGACGGCGTCAACTACGTCCTGTCGACGGTGATGACCCAGGGGACCGGCCAGCCGGCGCAGCTGGCGGACCGCAGGCCCACGGCGGGCAAGACCGGCACCACCGACGACGCCATGTCGGTGTGGTTCGCCGGGTACACCCCCGACATGGCGGGCATCTCCTTCATCGCCGTCGACAACATCAACTCGTACTACGAGAACCACAGGAAGAGCCTGGACGGGCAGCGGATGTCGACCGGCAGAGTCCTGCGGGGTTCTGGCGGCGAGGACGCGGGCACCATCTGGCGCACCGCGATGGGCGCCGCGCTCCAGGGTAAACCGGCAACGGAATTCGGCGCCCCGAGCCAGCGGGTGCGGGAGGGCGACAAGGTGCAGGTGCCCAACGTCACGGGCATGGAGTATGACCAGGCGAAGCAGACCCTGGAGGATGCCGGCTTCACCACCGCCGACCAGCCGGTCTACAGCGCCTCCCCGGCGGGGACCTACCTGAAGAAGATCAGCCCGTCGGGGACTGCGCCTAAATCCTCGACCATCTACATGTACGTCTCCCAGGGTCCGCAGCCGACGACCCCGCCAACGGTCGTACCGCCGAGCGCGGCCCCGTCCGATCCAGGAGCCCAGCCGCCCGCCCCGGCTCCCACGGATGGTGAACGTTGATCTCCCCTTTCCGGGTGGCGAAGGGGCTCGCCGCGATCGCGGCGGGCTGCTTCGCTTGGGGGCTGGTGGAGGCCACGCGTTTCCAGGTGCGTCACGTCACGGTGCCGGTGCTGCCCGCGGGTGGCTCTGAGCTGCGGGTGCTGCATCTCAGCGACGTGCACCTGCTGCCCAGCCAGCAGCTGAAGCTGAACTTCCTGCGGTCGCTGGCGGAGTTGAGACCCGACCTGGTGATCAACACCGGCGACAACATCGCCAACGACACCGCCATCGTGCCGCTGATGTCGGCGCTGGGCCGGCTGCAGGACGTGCCGGGCGGGTTCGTGTTCGGCTCCAACGACTACCACCGGCCGGAGTTCAAGAACCCGTTGCGCTACGTCACGCGGGGGCGCTCCGAGGCCTCGGAGGCGCCGGAACGCCTGGCGACGGAGCAGCTGCGGGCAGCGCTGACCCGCAGCGGCGCGTGGCATGACCTGAACGACCGGCGCGCCATCGTCGAGGCCGGCGGGTATCGCATCGAGATGCGCGGCACCGACGACGCCCACCACGACCTGGACCACTACCCCGCTGTCGCTGGACCGCCTAGCAGCGGCGTGGACCTCAGCCTCGGCGTCACCCACGCCCCCTACCGCCGCATCCTGGATGTGATGGCGGCCGACGGCGTGGAGCTGATCCTCGCGGGCCACACCCACGGCGGCCAGGTCTGCGTGCCGGGTTTCGGGGCGCTGACCACCAACTGCGACCTCCCAGCCGACCGCGTCAAGGGGCTGTCCGAGCACCACACCGAGGGACACCACGCCTGGCTGCACGTCTCCGCGGGGATCGGCACCTCGCCTTTCGCGCCGTACCGTTTCGCCTGCCCCCCGGAGGTCACGCTGCTGACCCTGGTCGGGGCTCAGGGGTCCGGCAGCTGAGATCCCATCGGTAGCTGACGCAACGCACCCTTCGACAAGAATCAGGCATGATGGCTCTTTTTTATCCATTTTCGGGAGAATTTCTTCCAAAACAGCTCTAGTTCGCATACTGTTGGTGCATGCTGTTGTCGTTCACCGTCGAAAATTTCCGCTCCTTCGCAGAGCCTGCCACGCTGGCGATGACGCATCTGAAGACCGTGACACCTCGCGCAGGCACGTCCTGGGAGGATGCAACCGAGCGCGTCGCCGCGATCTACGGCGCCAATGCTTCTGGCAAGACGAACCTGCTGGATGCGATCTGCGCGCTCTCGCTGGCATTGCGCTCGCCCGGCGTCCCGTCGCTGTGGCAGCCGAACGCCGCCAGCTCAAAACAGCCTGTCACCTACTCCATCGACTTCCTGGCGGACGGGATCCGCCACAGCTATGAGCTGGAGGTTCTGGACTGGGGGATCGGCCGTGAGGTCCTCTACTCCTACCCAAAGGGCAGCCGACGCTTGGTCTTCGCGCGCACACAGCAGGAAGGCGAAGAGGCGGGCAAGCTTGAGAAGGGGGCATCCCTGACGGGCCCCACCGCATCGGTGTGGCGCATCACCAAACCCCGCGCGCTTTTTCTGGCCACCGCTCGCAAGTATGGCCACGATGTCCTGGCACCGGTCGCCAACGCCCTGGCTGCCAGCGTCGGCATGGATTTCATCGCCTTTCGCGACCGCCAGGACGAAGATGTGCTCCGTCGCGCCCTGTACGAAATGCTGGAGGACCCAAGCCAGGCGGACCTCATCTCAGCGCTCTTGCGCGCCGCCGATGTGGGAATCCAAGGCATTGCGATCGAAGCCGAGGAGGTGCCACCTGAGGTCATGCAGACAGTCCGCCGCCTCATCGAGGCCTTCCGAGAGGATGATGAGCCGCTGCCAGAACTGCCGCCCAGCACACGCGACGTGGTCACCTTCAGCCACGAGGGCGAGGACGGAAAGACATTCTCGCTACCCATCCGCCACGAGAGCGCCGGGACGATTACCTGGCTCACCACAGCCTGGCACACGCTCAATGTGCTACGACACGGGACGTTGCTGTTGGTTGACGAGCTGGACGCCAGCCTCCACCCGGGATTGGCACGCTATCTCGTCCAGCTTTTCCTGGACCCCCAGATGAATCCTCACGGTGCGCAGCTGATCTTCACCACTCACGATGTCTCGCTGCTCGGCAACTCCCCCACCCGGCTGCTGGAGCCCCGCCAGGTCTGGTTCACCGAGAAGGACCGCTCGGGCCGCTCGGAGCTGTTCTGTCTGGATGATTTCGATAACCGCGCCCAGAACAACAATGAGCTGCGCTATCTGGCGGGCAAGTTCGGTGCCATCCCAGTCATCGATGAAGCCCCGCTCCTCAACTTCATCGAATCCAACCTTGTAGCAGCCAATGCCTAAAAACCGCAAACAGCGGTCCGCAAAAAAGACCGTGCTAATCGCCACCAATGGCCTGGTGACTGAACGCACCTAAGAGTGAAATGCAATTCCTATTGAGGATCTGCCGCCATCTCCTGGAAGCGGGATGCCCCACCTTGTGAAATCACTCGGCCTGATCTAGCAGGTCTCCGACAAGACGTGGATTGCTGGCATCATTCACCTCGTGGCTGTGATGGCAATGCACTTCAATAGCACTGGGGTTTGATCATTCGTAGATGAACGCGCCTTGAGGTGTGAAGAAGGTCAGGAGGATCAGGTCTGAGCCGCCGACTATCTCGCCGACGCAGCCGCCTGGCAGCCGCCAGGTGAGGGTGGGGTCCTCATTCAGGTCGACGTGGAACGGCCTGCCCCATGCCTGGGTGCCGACGGCCTCGTAGGAGGCGAACAGGTCGTTCAGCCTGGCGGTGTTCTCCGCGGACTCGGTCTCGGGCGTGAACAGGGGGAAGGAGATGTTGTGGATGCCGCCCGACTTGCCGCCGAACAGCACCACCCGCCTGGATCCGGCCGGGAAATCGACTATGAACTCCCAGGGCCTGTCGGTCGGCAACCATCCGAGCCCAGCCGCCGCGTCCCGGAACCCGTCGAGGTCAAGCGGCCAGGACAACCCGGCTAGCTGATCAGCCCACGCCACGAAGTCTTCAGCACTCAGCGGGTTCATGACCCCTCCTTGGGACCGGACAGCCAACCACGACGCCCCCTGCGCCACTGTATCTTGACCAGGGCGTGTCCTTACACTGGTTACATGGTCAAGTCGACGTCTCTCTTGAATCATGATCTCCTCGTCGTCCAGCAGACCCGCGCCGGTGCCTCCACCGAATTCAACATCGAGGATGCCCAGGGAGCGCTGATCGGCCTGGTCAGCTGCACGCAGAAGAGTGGTGTCCGCCAGTTCTTCGGAGGTGCCCGGGAGTTCGACCTGCTGGAGGCCGACGGTACCCGTCTGGCACATCTCAGCGACGACCGAAAGATCTGGCGGGACACCTATACGCTGCTGCGGGCGGACGGCTCCCAGCTGGCGACCGTGAGCAAGCAGGCAAAACTCTTCTCCCGCCGGATCACCACCACGCTCACCACCGGAGAGGAACTCCTGGTGGAGAGCAAGGGCAGCTTCTCCGATCGTGAGCTCAATATCACCAGCAACCGCAGCGGGAACGTCGTCGCCCAGGCCAGCCGGGAGCGAGTCGGCTTCGCCGAGGCTCTTCGCGGACATGACCGCTACGTCCTCCACGTCCCATCGCTCTCCCCAGAGCTGCGACTGGCCATCCTTGGAACGGTGGTGGCGCTGGACATGATGCGAGCCAAGGAAGAGGCAGCAGCAGCGAGCAGCAACTGACAGCTGGCCTTTCAGCCACCATGGGAAGACGGGGCCGCGGAGGTCCTGTCAGTGGACACCAGCCGGAACTTTGGCCGGAAACGGTGGATACTGGGACAGTGAGTGATCCGACTGACATCTGCCCCTGCGATACCGGCCGCCCCTACGAGACGTGCTGCGGTCCGATCCATGAGGGCCGGCCTGCGGCAACCGCGGTCGCACTGATGCGATCACGGTACAGCGCCTACGCACTCGGCCTGACGGACTACCTGCTGGAGACCTGGCATCCGAACACCCGACCCGAGACGATCGATCCTGAACCCGACTTGCGATGGACCGGCCTGATCATCGAGCACAGCGGAGCCGGCAAAGCCTGGGACGACGAGGGCATGGTCTCGTTCTCCGCCAAATGGCGGGAGGACGGCCAGATCGGCGTGATGCGTGAGGTCAGCTCCTTCCTGCGGGTCGACGGCCGCTGGTTCTACGTCAACGGCATACCCCACACCTGAGATCCCCTTCCCCGCCGGCACCCCACCGATGGGCGGCCCGCCACAGCACCCCCAGGGGAAGACGAGCCTTTGACGGATCCCGCCGATGAGGGCGGGGCCTCTACAGAGGTGCGGCGTTGATCTCTCGCGCCCACGCCACCACCGCCGGCAGCGGATGAGAGCGGGCGGCCCGCAGCCGTGCCCGCCACATATCGCCCCATCCCGACTCACCGCCCACATGCCTCAGCAGGGCCAGCGCAACGGCACCGCCGACGGCGTCGCCGCGTCCCAGCAGCTCGTCGATGACGACCGCGAGGTCGGCCCCCAGCTTCATAGCCTGCAGCTCCGTCACCACCTCCCAGGTGATCCTCAGCACCTCGTGGGCACGCAACGGATCGGACACGGCCCCGGCGAGGGCAGCCAGGTCGGCCAGCGGGTCGGCCCAGTTCGTGGCGGCCAGCAGCCCCCGCCAGTGCTGCTGGGCTGCATGCGGGAACGGCGCCAGCACCCTCGCCAGCTCCTTGAGCTGGGCTCTGTGCTCCATGCTGCGTCGCGGCCTGCCGGAAATGAGCGCGGAGATCACGTCCTCCAGCAGGCGCTGGTGGGCGAGGTCCTCCGTGGCGGTGTCCGACTCATCTGCCGCGGCCACGGCGATCCCGGCCACCGCCACCAGCAGCAGGCCCCAGCGCAGCCCCGACCCCACCCCTCCCAGGGCCTCCACCGCCGCCTTGCGGACGGGGATCTCAGGCGAGTCGAGCAGCTCGACGATCCGGCTGGTCACCTTCGGGGTCCAGAACCCCCAGCCGGGCAGGGCGAGCACCAGCTCCGGATCCGGGGAGGCCGCCACCAGGACCTCGCCGAACCGGCCCCGGTGCCGGAGCGCCATCAGCGACGGGGCGATACGCGCGAGGACGAGAGCCTCGTCGCGGCCACCCGCGGCGGCCTCAGCCAGCGCCTCCCAGGCGCGTTCCTCGTCAAGGACCTCGACCAGGCTGGCGGTCGCCGCAAGCCGCACGTCGCGGTGCGTGCTGAGGTCCAGGGCCAGGTCCGCGAGAGTCTCCACGGCCCCCGGGCAGTGCAGGCGGGCGATCTGCCGCACGGCGAGCTTGCGGATGCCGACCTTCCGCCATGTGTCGGCGGCCACGACGGCCAGGGCATTGGCCGTCTCGACGGGCGGCAGCTCATCGATGACGCGGGTGGCGGCCTTCATGGCGACGGTGGCCAGGCCGCTATCAAGCAGCTCCAGGAAGTCGGTGAGCGACCACTCCACCGCCGGCGAGCGCAGCGCCGCGACCAGTTGCGCCTCCTGGATCTCAGGTTCAGCGTCACCGGGCGTGAGCACGCCGGGCACGAGCCAGGGAAGACGCCGCAACACCTCGACCGCCGCGAAACGCTGCCAGCGGGACTGGCTGCTGGTCTCGTCGGCTATCAGCCGGGCGAGGTCCAGCGAGTAGGGACGGCTCTGTTCGGGCAGCCAGCCCGTGAACGGCCCAGGCGCCAGCGCCACATAGGGGGTGTCGCCGTGCAGCCGGCCGGCGACCGGGGTCTTGCGGTGGAGGAACCCGGCCAGGTCCGGGCGGTGGCGGCAGATGCTCTCCTGAACATGCCTGAGGGTGACGAAGGACGGATCGAGCCTCAGCAGCGCCCCCAGGCGTTCCCCGCGGGTCCTGCGGGGACCCAGCCAGATCTGGGCGGCGGTCTCCAGCATCGCGCGGTCATGCGACTTCAGGGCACGGCGCATGATGCCGCTGATCTCCGGCAGGTCGTACCGCCTGGGGCCAAGGAGCGCTGCGAGTCCCTTCGCCAGCTGGTACTCGTCGCGGTCGGCCTCAGCCTTCATGGTCTCCAGGAAGCCCGCCGCCAGGATCTTGCCGGCGGCCGCCGGGATGGGCAGGGGCACCGGGATCCTCGTCCGGCCGGCGGTGGCGGAGCAGGGGTCGGGCAGGGCCTCCAGCAGCGCAATGGCCTCCTGGAGGTCCCCGCCCTGCTGGGCGCGGTGGATGACCAGCCGCCAGAGCGCACCCCGCAGATACGCGAAGGTCGCCGGCGACGTGTCCCGGGCGGCAGCCAGCATCGCCGCCAGCTTTCCGAGACGTTCACCCGCAATCCGGGCAATGATGTCGCCACTGGCGACCGCAAGCGCCGATACGGCCGTATTGCGCACTGGGTCCTGCTCGGTCACCAGGTCGTCGATGTGGGCGAAGGCGATAGTGATCGCCTGGGGTTCACGGCTGTGCAGCGCGGCGGCGAGGATCGCATACCAGGCGGCGCCGCGCTCGTCGCTGTTGGTGGAGTTCAGGAAGGGCCCGGCGACGGCGAGGGCCTCGCCGGGGGCGAGGTGGGCGGCGAGCCTCAGCTGGTCCTCCCAGCCCTGGTTGGTGGGCATCGCCGCCATGCGGGCCGCCTCGGCCTCCCGCAGGTCCTTGGGCATGACGTCGAGCAGCTCCCCATCCCATTCCCGGTTCCGCAGCTCGACGTCCTCGTAGGCGTCGGCGAAGGCCTGGGCGCGTTCGCTGGGGGCCAGTGCCCGCAGGTACGCCGCCATCGCCTGGTCGTCGGTGCGTTCGGCCCGCAGAATGGTGGCGCGCTGCTCCCGGTTTAGGAGTTGGAGACGCCTGCCCACCTGCCGGCGGAGACGCTGCGCATCCCAGGGGTCATCGAAGACGGTGGCGGCCAGGACCTGGACCATCTCGCCGGGGGCTGCGGCCAGCAGCGGCCCAGCGACGGCGTAGAACGGCTCGGGAAGCCCCTGCGACCTCTCCACCTCCGCGAGAAGCAGCGCGAGCTCCCGGGGCCGGCTGTGCGTCAGTCTCCTCAGGGCCGGAGCAGCCCACCGCCAGGCAGCGGCACGCCGGTCGGCCGGGGCGTCGGTGACGCGGCGGCGCAGCTCGGCGAGAAAGACGTCAGGATGCCGCTTGGCGAGGGAGGCCAGGTTCGGCACCAGGTCCCCCAGCTCAGGAAGATGCTCCGCGACCGTCGCGGAGTCGCAGGCCACCAGGAGGCTGGCGCGCTCCCGGTCCGTGATGGGAGCCGTCAGGAGCGCTGCGGCCAGGTCGTGGTGGCGTTCGTCGATGAGACGGCGGCGCAGGCGTCGCCGCTCCCCGACCGGGCATACCACGTACTGGGCGGCGAATGCCTCGGGATCGCCGGCGTCGAGGGGCAGTGAGTTCACGGCGCAGAGCCGGACGCAGCGCGAGGGATGGGCGCTGAGGGCCCGCAGCCGGGGCTCGTCGCCCAGCGCCCGGGCCGCGACGACCGCCAGCAGGGCGTAGTAGTCGGATTTGCCGGTCAGGGCGTTGAGCAGCACCGGCAGCCTCGGGTCGTCGGCGTGCGAGCGGACGAGTGTGACCACGCGATGCACCCGCTCGGAGTGCGACGCGACGGGCAGGCTGCGGATCAAAGCCGGCAACGAGGGCAAGGGCACTCGCTGAGGCTATCGGATCCCCCGGCATATCGGGTTGCCGGTCTCTCTCATGGGCGAAGCGTGAATTGGCCAAACCCAATCCCAGGCTCAGATCCTTGAAGTGCCCGGCGTTTTGTGGACAGTGGCGAAAAGCCGGAGCTGTGGCCGACGCGGAGCAGGTGCTCATTACGGCCGCCGTCGGGGCAGATGTCCCCGATTTCCCGGCCGCTCAGCGGTTTCAGGTCGAGGCAGGCGTCGTCCACCAAGAGGCGTAACCTCTCTGGATCAGGTCGTATTGTTTATCCATGGCGCTCAATATCAAGAAACAGCGGGTCTGCAACCTGGCTCGTGAGGCTGCTGAGCGCTTCAACACCACCCAGGTCGAGGTCATCGAGAAGGCCCTGCAGAAGCTGCTCCACAGTGAGGAGCAACGCAGAAAAGAACGCTACGAGCGGACCATGGCGGCTGTGGATGCCATCCATGCGAGCACGACCGATGAAGTCGCAACGGTTGAGGCCGAGCTCAAGTTGATCTTCGAGCGTTATTTGCATGAATCCCCGGATGGTAGCTGGCATGTCGATGTTCAGGCTGTTCGTGCGGATGGAGCCCCTGAGGCCGAACTGCGTCGAATCGCTAACGGCTTCAACTCAGTGCTGGGTAAGGCCGTTTTCCCTGAGGGGGACGACAATGGGTCGGGTGGTCGAGGTGTCAACCCGGAATATGCGTTCGGGTCAAGGGCGTGGGCTGTGTGCACCCTTGACTACGTTGTTCCTGGCGCAGGTGAAGATCTGTTGGGGGGAGGAGTCTACGCTTGGCTCAAGAAGGGCAAGTACGCGAAGGTTGCCTCTTTCTTACTGCGTGCCGTCGCTCCGAGGATGCTTCTGGGTGGAGGTGTCGGATTGGCCGTTAACCTCGCTGTTGGTGCTAGCTGGTGTTGGTTAGGCAAGAACTGATGACAACTCCTAAGCAGTCTGTTCCTGCTCCCCTCAAAGTGGCGGTGTTCCTGAAGCTGGGAGCGGTCCGCCTGGCGATGGTGTTGATCGTCTTCCTCATCTTTTGGGGTACCGGATGGGTTCCGGTGGCGACGGCGGCTCAGATCGCTGGATTGCTGGGTCTGGTGGTGCTCGGGATGACAGGGTATGAGGTGTTCGTTTCGTCGGCGGACCGTCCGGGTACCGGCTTCGTGATTGTGACCTCGGTGCTCATGGTGGTTTGCTTCGCTTTCCCGCTGTGGGGAACGGAACAGCTCTGGCCCACAGTCCTCAGCTCAGCGACCACCGGATTGCTGCTGACTCTCCTGCACCGCCATCGGTAGTTCACCTGGTCAAGCTGAGGACACGTAGCCTCCGATTGCCGGGACCGGCTGAGGGTCGGTCATCATGCGGGCTGCCTTGGCGGTTCCATAGGGACGCTCAGCTCCATTTGCGCCCGAACTGTACTCTAGATCGAAGTTCCAGCCATCGTCATTGTAGATACAGTGGCCTGCGGTCACGAGGGTATCGGGAGATACGAGCCATCCTGTGCAGTGTTGAGTTCCATTGTCCTTGTGCAGGTAGACGATGACGCGATTCGGGAAAGCGGTGGTGTTGGTAATGTGCCTACGACCGTCCTTCTATGCCACATCGCGCAGCCTACGTGAAAAATACCTCGATTATCGCGCTTGGACGGTGAAGTCCTGTGCGAAATCTTCATTTTTCGGCACCTCGACGGTGACGCTGGTCTCTGCGTACAGTTCCGAGTCGCAAGCGATAATCAAGATCTGCGACCCCGATGGGATAGCCATATCGAACTCTCCCTCAGCGCCACTGACGATCGCGTACTCCTTAGAGTCCCCTTCGATACGGATGAGGCAGCCTGCCACCGGGGCACCGCCCTCATTCACCACTCGCCCCAGCAGGCGCGATCCCCGGGGCGATGGCTGGGGGCTGTCAGTATCGCTGAACGGAGACGCACTCGCCGTCACACTGTCTTCACCCGACGGGCCGGCCTCAGCAGGCACGCCCCCAGAACAGGAGACCCCTAGCACCGCTGCACCCAGAGAAGCAATCAATAAAACCATCCGTCGAAAATCGCCCATCTGTCACCTCCTTAAATTTCGGGGATCTGCCAAAACCCACAAACCTCACGCTCTGCCACAGGCCCGGCACACCCCCTTCCCAGCAAACCACACAACACCTCACACCTTGAGGTTCATGCAAAACTATCATCGCGCCAAACAGAACACCCAACCGGAACAAGTTTGACCAGTATTTCTAATGAACTTTCTAGGCCGCTCGATAGTCATTTTCTATCCAGCTATTCATCAACATTAGTAGTGATGACGAGCCAGTTCCTCCTGAAATGCTGCGATAGCCGGCCAAGGACCATCCAGGACACCGTCTATCGTCAGGCCATAGTGACCTTGCAGGGCACGAATGGCGGTGGAACCCATCAAGCCATCCCGGAGCGCATCAAGCTAGTACTGCATCACATCGACGACCTGAGATCCGGCCCCTTCCCCACCACATGCGCGGAAAGGGGGCGTTGACCGACTGCATGTGTCGTGGTCCTTCCACACACCGACGGGGAGAAGGACCGAGCCTGGGGAAGGGGCCGGAAGTTGGGAGTGCTGTCAGTCGCCGTAGCCGCTGACAGCGTTCAGTTCTGCCTGGAGTTTCTGGATGGTCAGGGATGGGCCGTCGAGGACCCCGTCCTGCGCCACCCCGTAGCGGGCCTGCAGGGCAGAGATCGTGGCAGGCCCGATCAGGCCATCCACCCCGGCACCCACCATCTTCTGCAGAGCGGAGATCGTGGTCGACCCGCCTGCACTGCCATCTGGCTGCCAGTCCCAGCCGCCGGCCAGCGCCGGATTCGAGTCAGCCTGGGAGGCCGGCTGGCTGTCGACCCAACCCGTCTGTGACAGACCGAAATGCCGCTGAAGCGCCATCGTGGTGTCGGATCCCCACCAGCCGTCCGTCGCCAGCGGGGCAGCGTTGGCGGGAGTCGCGCCCAGCATGTTGGTGGCGGCCAGCACACCCATCGCGGGCACACCGACGGCAGCCGTGGTGAGCACCTGCCGACGAGACATTCCAGGTCGTTTCTCAGTAGTCATTTCTTCTCCTTGAAATAAGAATCCTTAAGGGTTGCCATGTGAGTCTCATCTTTGAATTTGACTGACCCAAATAGCCTCCTAGTTCCCATTCACGATGAGGCATTAGCAATCACCTCTTTATGTCGATCTCTTGCGATCTAGTTTCCCAGAAAACGGTTTTTCAGCAAATAATGACAGCTCAACCTCCCAGCAAAAAGCATGCTGTTCCGCCAGAACCACGCGCCCATTGTCATCATTAGTATCTACCGAGATGTATCTTCATTTCCAAGAGGGTGAGACGATCAGCTCGGCCTGATTGCAGAATTCGATGCTTCTTCTGGTACTCGTGAGTCGCATCAATTGTTTCTTGACCGACGTAACCATCATCATTCACACCCAACTTTGACTGGATGATCCCGACACAGCGCATCAGCTCGCCCTGTGTCTGCGGCCCAGCCACACCGTCTTTTTCAAGCCCCATCCTATCCTGGAAGTCCCTCACGCCATAAGAAGTTCTCGGGCCGAAGACACCGTCTACATCAGAGAAATTCAAGTGAGCCAGATACGCCAGATCTTTTTGAATCTCAGTAACGCTCATCTCTTCAGCACTAGCTTGAGGGATGTTTAATGCTGTCAGCGCAACTCCTGCAACCCCGATGGGCGCCACAGCAAGCAAGGATCGGCGAGACATTCCAGGTCGTTTCTCAGCAGTCATTGTCAGTCCTTTCAAAGGTGTTTTACAGGTGCACGCAACCCAGGGGGAAACGATTGCAGATTTGGGAGGGAATGCAGGAAACCCCCGGGTCACGAGCACAGGGTTTTCATGACAGGCCATCACGGACATGCCAGCCACATTGCATCCGGCAATCAGCCACCGTCAGACTCCCGCTGACCTGGCCTGTCCCGGACACCGGCACCATATCGGCCATTCAGTTGTACGAATCCTGTTACGTACTGCGACACATCAGGCGGGTGCCCGTGGTTCCGTCAACCGCGGCTTCCGCACCGGCCTTCAAGAGAAGTTTGCTATTGCAACTTCATGCGACCACACTAGGAGACGTGGGAGCAACCTTCAACCCCCAGAACCGGTGTTTCTCAATCTTCGCTCGGGCTGAGCTGGGTTTCAGCCCCATCACATGGGGCTGAAACCCAGTCGAAAAAATTCTGAGAAACTCTGCTGACAGGCTGTTGCTACTCTCACTGACGGATGCGAGCGCAAGGAGAACGACCTCATGAGCGAACCAGCACGAAAGACTCCCCTGTACGTCACGATGGAGGAACCCATCACGATCGGCATGCTCTGCCGCTGTTTCCTAGCCCTGCTGGTCGGGGGTCTCCTCGGCCTGAGCCTGTTCACGCTCGGGGCACAGCTCGACGCCAAGGAGGTGGATTCCTCCGCGGTCGCCTGCGTCGTCCTAAGCTGTCTCCTCATCCCGTCGATGGCGAGTTCGGAGGACACCGCGCACCCGGCGGTGCTGTTCTCAGTCGGCACCGGCGCCCTGCTGGTCTGTCTGCCGCTGTCCTTCACGAACCCAGCGCACTACCTGCTGCCGTGGCTGGGAGGCGCCGCATTCCTCGGAGGCGGGACGGTGCTGTTGATCCGCTTCGCGAATCCCAGCTCGACGCCTGGCGGCCACACCCCGACTCTGGGGGAACACGCCTGGGCGGCCTGCTGGCCTACCTGCCTCTGATGGTCCAGAATATGGCCACCAAGCTGACTGGCGGCAGAGCCGAGGCTGAAACCGTGGGAGCCATCCTGCTGCCCTGCGTCCTGACGATAGGCGCGACGGTACTCGTGTTCTACCTGATCGCCATGCGCAGCTGCCTGGGCATCTTCATCATGGTAGCCAGCTGCCTGACAACGGCTGTAGTGGTCAGCAGCGCCAAGCAAGACATCCTGGGGGCGATGGTGTTCGGCATGACCGCGATCTCCGCGATAGCACCGCTGCTCGGACCCGGACCGGTCGAGCCCCCAGTCCTGAGGATCCAGGCGCTCCCCGACTGAATCCTCCGGCCGCTCCTGGACGCCGGAGGCGCGGCGACCTCACCGGGGCCGCGACGCGGCCGTCCGGTGCGCTTTCTCGGTGATCTCGTCGACGGGCAGCGGCCCCAGCTCCACCGTCATGCCGCGGCGTTCCAGGGCCTTGGCTATCAGGAAGTCCGCGATCCTCGGGTTGGCGGGCAGCACCGGGCCGTGCAGATAGGTGCCGATCACGTTGTGGTAACGCAGGCCCTCCTGCTGGTCCTCGCCATTGTTGCCGGCGCCGCGCAGCACCTTCCCCAGGGGCTCGCTGCCGGCGTCGACGTAGGTGCGGCCGGAATGGTTCTCGTACCCGACGACCTGGCCGAACTCCGGGGATTCGAGGGTGACGTTGCCGATGAGCCGGTCGGTGCTGGCGTGAGTGTCGAGGGGCAGGATGCCGGCTCCTTTGATGACCTTCCCCTCGCCGGTGACGAAGGTGCGGCCAAGCAGCTGGTACATGCCGCAGATCAGCAGCATGGGCGCCCCACCCTCGACCAGCTCCCGCAGCGCGTCGATATGCCCCTGGAGGTCCTCCTGGATCTTGTCCTGCCCGGCATCCTGGCCACCGCCGCCGAGGAAGATGTCACCGTCGAGGCCGGTGGGATCGCCAGGATTGTGGTCGACGATCTCGGCGTCGACGCCCCGCCATTGGAGCCGCTTCTGGAGCACGCGCGCATTCCCCCAGTCGCCGTACAGGTTCATGTCGCGTGGGTAGAGCTGGACGATGCGGATCATGCCGCCTCCTGACCGAGAGCCAGGCCGGACATCAGCTTCCGAAGCGCGGTCATGGCGGTGTAGGTGGTGTAGATGCGCTTCGGCTTGCCCGGGTTGAGGGCGGCGAAGCGGTCGAGGGCCCGCTGTAGGTCGGCCTCGACTCCACCGACGGGGACGTCGTCGTAGGCCAGGCGCAGCGCCATCCCGTCGGCGCGGGTCCCGGTGACCAGGGCGACGGAGTCGAGCGGGGTGAAGTCGACGTCCCACAGCCAGCTGATGTCGCGGCCGTCGGCGTAGTTGTCGTTGATGGCGATCATGTTGTCGGCCTTGCCGTCGGCGAACGACAGCAGCGACAGCCTGAAGCCGCTGGGATTCTTCACCAGCACCAGCTCCATCGGGACGCCCTTGTAGGTGATGGTCTCGCCGCGCCCGAAGGCGGGCCGCACGTTCCCGAGGGCCGCCAGGAGTGTGTCCGTCGGTACCTTGTCGCCGACGATCTGCCGCACCAGCGTAAGGGCGGCGGCGGCGTTGATGAGGTTGTAGACGCCATTCAGCTTCATCTCGACGACGTGGTCCGCCCCGTCGATCTCGTAGGTGGCGCGGTGCCCGTCGATGGCCTTCAGCAGCACGTCGGCGCGGGCCTCGTGGTTGGCGCGGGCCTGACCGCCCTTGAGGGTGTCGTCGGTGGGCATCAGCGCCAGCAGCTCGTCGGTGGTGCCGAAGTAGACGGCCTGAGCCGTGGCCCGTTCCCGCAGCCGGTAGACGCGCGGGTCGTCGCGGTTGAGGACCACCCTGTCGGTGGCGGCCGCGGCGTTCTTGGCGAGCATCTCGGCAGCGGTGTCGATCTCCCCGAAGCGGTCGAGCTGGTCGCGCATCACATTGAGGAACAGGCTCATGCGTGGTTTCACCTGCCGGACGAAGTGCACGGCCCAGGCCTCGTCGAGTTCGAGGACGGCGATGTCTGCGTCGAGTTTGCCGCGCCAGTTGACCAGCGGCAGCAGCTCGGAGATCACGCCACGGGAGAAGTTGGAGCCGGTGCGGTTGGTGAACACCTTGTAGCCGACCGCCTGCAGCACCTCGGTCACCACCTTGGTGGTGGTGGTCTTGCCGTTGGTGCCGGAGACCAGGATGACCCCCTCCCGGAGGGGCTCCAGGGTGCGTTTGAGGTATCCGTGGTCCATTCTCTCGACCACCAGCCCGGGCAGGGCCGACCCGCTGCCTCGAAGCCGGGCCACTTGTTTGACGATTTTCCCAATCATCGTGCTGATGGTGTGACGAGGCATGAGGGGAATCCTAGCCGCTTGGTGAAATTCCCTGCCCGGCGGCCACCAGCTAGGAAACAGGTGATGGGGTGGCCAGGGACTCGTCCTGGCCACCCCATCACCTGGTCTCTATGCCTTTGAATCTACGTCTTGTGAACCTACGTCTTTGGACTCACTCGCCCTCAGGCTTGTCGCCGGGTTCTTCAGGCTTTGGCGTCTCGGCCTGCTCGGTCCTGCGGCCGACGACGTCGCGGCCCTTCTCACTGAGTTCCTTGAAGCCGCGGTTGATCTCGTCGACGAACCGGTCCAGGTGGCTGCCCAGCTGTTCGAGGAACTCCCTGGCCCCCGGGGACTCGACGTCCGGGTGGGTCTTGGCGTACTCGGCGCGCTGCTCGTCGTAGAAGGCCTTTGCCCTCTCCCCGACGAGCCCGGCGAAGCCTGCGACGGCGTAGGCGGCGTCCGTCGCGAACTTGATGGTCGTCTCGCCGAGCCGCTCGGCGTTGGTCTTGCCCTGCCCGGCCTCACCGGGCACCACCTCTCCCTCCAGGGGCTCGGCCTGCCCAGGGCTGACCTGCTGGTCCTCGGGCCTCGGGGCTACCTGGTCGTCGTGTTGTTCCTGGCTCATTGCGTCCTCCTATCCATGCTGCGTCCACACTGCCTATTCCAGTGTGACCGTTGCAGGCCGCGGGACAAGGGGGCACCTCCCTGACTCGCCCCTGTCTCGAAAGACCTCACGAGCAGGGAACCACCCGGCTCTGGGCTCTAGGAGTCACGCGCCAACTGGGGGTGGGGCCAGATGGCCCCACCCCCAGTGAGATTACGCGCCGCGGGAAAGAGTCAGAACTTCCCCTCGTTGAGTGCCTTCTGCAGCGCCATGATCGAGGAGGACTGTTCTGAGAGAACGCCGTCCTGCGTGGTTCCGAAGTGGGCCTGTATGGCGGTGATGGTGCCTGGGCCGATCAGCCCATCAGCGGCAGCGCCGACTTTCGCCTGCAGTTTGCTGATCACGTCAGCCCCCATGGCCTGACTGTCGGAAACCCACTGCCATCCAGTGGTCAAACCAGGGTTCTGTTTCTTCCATGACTCGGGCTGGCCTGGAACCAGTCCATCAGCCGTGAGCCCGAGCGTCTCCTGGAGTTTCTGGGTGGTCGCGCTCCCCCAGTAACCATCGACGACCAAAGAACCATCCGAGGCAACACCGCCGCTGCTACCAGTATCACTAGGTGCACCACTGTAATCGAGCCCCGGGACAAGACCACCGTCAGTCCATCCTGGGTCATTATTGTAAATTCCTACCGGATAGCCATAATTACGTGCCTCACAGTAAGTTCCATCGCCACAGGAAATCCCGATGTGCCCAGGCATGTACATGATGGCTCCCGGAGTGGCTCTGGCCTCCTCAAGCCCAGCGCTCAAACAGGCATTGATCTGTTCCCCGGAGACGCGTGGGAAGGAGATCCGAAGCTGGGAAAGCGACCACTGGACCAGCCCAGAGCAGTCAAAGCTAGACGGCCCAGCTTCACCCCAGATGAACGGGCATCCTGTCTTACTCTCCGCCATTTGGAGGAAATCTGCCCCTGAGGGCGATGCGGCAGCCGGAGTCGCTCCAGCGAGGTTGAGAGCTCCCAAGACTCCCATCGCAGGAGCACCAATGACGAGAGTGGATAGAATACTCCTGCGGGACATTTGCGATTGCACGATTCTCATTAACACTTCCTTGTCCGTTAAATGACCCATGGCCGCTGGACTCTTCCCCGTACAGACCGACCCCCTGTACGGCACCGAATCTCACGACGCTTTTGCGAGCCTAACACCAGGGAAAGTCATTCTCTAAGGAAGCTTCAGGATTCAGCAATCCGATGCCTCGGAGGCAAGCACGACGCTCGACATCACTAGGCACCGCCCATCTATCTGGAACCCAGTCTTGACCTGTAATGGCCTGGCAGGGCTTCTCACATACGACCCGGCCGGCCACCTGCGTCCGTCACCCCAGACAGACCACCACGATGCAACGGACCAGTCCCCCGTCGAGAACTTGCGTCACCATATGAGGCGCCGGGTCGCCTGACCAAGCTTTCATCGCCAGCTTCCATCTTCCGCTTCTTGGAACCTCGCGTTCCAGTGTCACCGCCAGCTCCCGATGACACCAGAGGCCTTCCCCCTGACTCTCCGGAACACCCCCAGAGGCGGCGGATCAGATGAAGCAGATGCGGTCGCGGTCACGTCGTGAGGCCCGTTCCCCTTGGAGCTCACGCGCCGCGGCAGCTGATCAGGCGACCCGGCTAGGGGCAAGTGCTGGTCTCGTCTTCCAGCCTCACCCCAGCCAATCAAGAGACACTAACCACAGGCAGCGCCTCCTAGAACTTCCCGGAGTTCAATGCCTTCTGCATCTCCTTGATGCAGTCGGATCTCTCCGGAAAGGTTCCATCCAGGGTGGTTCCGTAATGCTGTTGCATCGCTCGGATCGTCTCTGGGCTGATCAGCCCATCCACCGCCACCCCCATTCTCTGTTGAATTGCGCGAATCACCGCCGAACCCGACGCGGCGTCACTGGGTACCCATTCCCAGCCGCTGACCAGCCCCGGATTCGTGGCCTTCCATGCTTGGTTTTGGCTCGAGACCACCCCATCGGCGGGAGTACCGGACAGCTCCTGCAGCCGCCGGGTGGTTGTCGATCCCCAGTAACCGTCCACGGTCAGTATCCCCTGGCCGCTTTCGGCCTTGGGAGTCGACGGCAGGGAAGAGGACCCGGCCGCCAGGACCTTCAACTCCGGGATCTTGTCCATATAGGTACCCGGACAGTCGGTCGAGGAGAACGCCTTGTGCGGCTCCAGCCACAGCGCCCCGTAGCGGCTGCGAAGCCTCGTGACCAGGTCACGGACCCGGTCCACGGTGGCGTCATCCATCTCAGGCCGGCATTCAATGCCCACGCTCTGGGCGTTGATGTCGTAGACACCCGCGTGGAAGGCAGTGTCATCCAGGCTGACGAGCTGGGTGACCCGATCGCCGCTGACCACATAGTGGGCGGAGGACCAGATAGTGTTCGACCCGGCCAGGTGGTCCACGACCTGCTGGTGTGACTGGCCACTGGGCTCACCCCACCAGTGGATGACGATCCCGGTGAGCTTTGTGGCCTCACCGGAGCTGAGGCTGCGTCCCGGCGCATAGTGGACAGCCTGCTGGAAGTCGTCCGCGAAATCCGCGGCATGCGCTGGGACGGTGCCCACCGCCGGGAGCCCGGCTCCTACCAGTCCCAGCATCGAGCCGGATCGCAGGACCGCACGGCGAGTCACCCGGTGGCCGGCGGACCGCGGTGTGACCAGATTCATGTTTTCCCAACTCCTTCCAGCTGAAACGGGCTTGAGGCTCAAACCGAAGCTTCACGACGATGCGGCGAGCGTAACACCCAGGATGGAGTTCCTAAAAGATTCTCAGACTTCCATAAGGGGGTAATGGATTCTGTTCAACCTGATTTCAGAAGCACAGAAAACGATCATCGAACGAGCCCTCCGGGAAACAGAAACGAAGCAAGAGAGCACATTAAAATGGCTCTGACTATGGGTTTTACATGATTCACGGCAGGGCTGCACCAGGCGCCAGGAGGGCAGACAGACCACATCCCACGCCGGGGCAATCAGCAGCCCAGAGGGGATCTAGCCAACCAAAAGTACGACAGGTGACCTTATTTGCGCCGCTAGCTGAGGATTAACTGAGAGCAATCTGAGATACCCCGCCGTCACCCAGACGCTGGCTCTCCGGCCAGCGATGACGGTGCCCACGGAAATCCCAGGCAGCAGGGATCAGGGACTCCGCGTGACCGCGACCCCGCCGGCCACCACTGAGCCGTCGCGGTAGGGGATGACGGCGTGGAACTGGGGGCCGTCGTCGAAGACCAGGGGCAGGAAGTGACGGTCGCCCTCCCACATGGGCAGCTCGCCGATCTCAGCCACGGGCACCCAGCGCAGCGGCCCGTCCTCGTTGCGCTCGGGCGGGGTGCCGTCGAAGTCGTCGACGAGGAACACCAGGCCGAACCAGTCGCTTCCGTCCGACCCGAACCCTGGCCAGGAGACGGTGCCCCGCAGCCGCAGCGACGTCGCCTCGATCCCAGCCTCCTCGCGGAGTTCCCGCTTCAGGCAGGTGACGGCGTCCTCGCCTGGCTCCAGCTTGCCGCCGAGGCCGTTCCACTTGCCCTGATGGTCGTCGCCGTGGCGCTGCCGGTGCACGAGCAGCACCCGGCCGTCGCGCACGACATAGCCGAGTGTGCCGATGATGGCCCGGAGCATCTCGGGCCTCAGGCCACGCGATGCATCCAGCCGTGCCGGTCCTCGGCGCGGCCGTACTGGATGTCGAGGAGGTGAGCGCGCAGCCTGCCGGTCTTCTCGCCGGGCTCCCCGTCGCCCACGACCTGCGCCCCATGCTCGGGGGAGTCGAAGCCGGTGATCGGGGTGATCACGGCGGCCGTGCCGCAGGCGAAGGTCTCCGTCACCTGGCCCGACGCAATCCCGTCACGCAGCTCGTCGATGGAGATGGGACGCTCGACGGCCTCCAGCCCGTGCTCGCCAGCGAGGGTGAGCAGCGAGTCGCGGGTGATGCCGTCCAGGATCGATCCGAGAGCGGGTGTGACGAGCTGCCCGCCAGCCGTGATCATCATGAAGTTCATGGTCCCGCACTCCTCAAGCCACCGGTGCTCTGCGCCGTCCAGGTAGAGCACCTGGCCGCAGCCATGGGCAGCGGCCTCGTTGGCGGCCGCGAGACTGGCGGCGTAGTTGCCGCCGCACTTGGCGGTGCCGGTGCCGCCGGGAGCAGCCCGCGTGTAGTTGGGCGTGACCCACAGCTTCACGGGGGCCGGATAGTAGGCGCCCACGGGCGAGGCGATCAGGCCGTAGCGGTAGTTCTTGGCCTCACGTACCCCGAGATAGGGCTCGTTGGCGATCTCGAAAGGCCGCAGGTACATGCTGCGCTCGCCGTCGGGCAGCGGGACCCAGGCCTGCTCCAGGGCCACCAGCTCGTCGAGAGCGGCCAGGAACAGCTCCTGGGGCAGCGGCGCCATCTCAAGCCGCTCCGCGGAAGCGGCGAACCGCGTCGCGTTCCTCTCGGGACGGAACAGCCACACCGACCCATCGGCGTGACGGTAGGCCTTCAGTCCCTCGAAGATCTCCTGGCCGTAGTGGAACACCGCAGCCGCCGGGTGCAGCTGCCAGTCGCCGGTGGGGATGATGCGGGCGTCATGCCACCCCATGCCCTCGGTGTAGTCGGCGACGGCCATGTGGTCGGCGAAGAACTTCCCGAACACCGGATCCGCCACGATGGCGGCGCGCTCGGCCTCGGGCGTCGGATGGTCGGTGCGGTGAAGTTCAAACAGTGGCATGTGCGCAGACTAGTCGACGAAACGTCGCCCAGGACGCCATGACCACCGGCCGGCGGTCATTCCGGTAGCAGGTCCCGCAGACTCCGGCGGGCGGGAACCTCCGGCGGCCAGTGGGAGTTAGATAGGAGTTAGTAACGTGAGAGGAAGGAGCTATTAACGTAAGGGGATACACCAGGGTTCACCCCGACTCTCCCCCGAACTTGACTTCCTGAGAATCCTGAGAGACCCTTTCCGAGTCCATAACCACACAGGAGATGCAATGCGCAAACTCATGACCTGGCTCACCGCCGCCGCGGTAGCCGTCGCAGGAGTTGCCATAGCCGCATCAGCCACAGCCCAGGGTGAGAAGCCAGAGGTCGGGCCGTCGGTGGTGGGCATCCATGCGCCGTGTCCCGTCGCGCATCCCTGGCCGGGCGACGACGTCCCGGTCTCCAAGATCACCAGCCAGCTCAGCGAGACCTTCGGTCTGACCACCGTCGGTGACGGCTGGACCGACGCGAACCGCACCCAGATCCGCGTCGTGTGGCAGGCCCTCGACTCCGTCTCCTGCACCGAGTTCCTGCCTAGCCTGAAGTCCAAGGTCAACGGGACCATCGGCATCAACGCCGGCCCGATCAGCGGATTCGCCTGGGGCGACTGGTCGCTGACGAAACCCGGCTACCTCACCTTCGACTTCACCAAGTGGAAAGAGGCCATCGACCTCGGCGACATCGGTCGGCTGTCGCGCGTCACCATCCACGAGTTCACGCACATCTTCAACGCCGACCGCGACTCGAACCCCAAGTACTGGAGCGACTTCCAGGCCCTCGCAGCCAAGCAGGGAGTCTTCAGCCACTACGCGGGCAGCAACAATCTTGAGACCCTGCCCGAGGTGGTGGGCTATTACGTCGCCCGCTGCGCCAAGGACAACCCCTACGACAGCGGCAAGTTCAACGGCTACTACGAGTGGGTGAAGGAAACCATCTTCGCTGGCCGCGAGTTCGGGCCGGCCCCAGGTACCAAGGCCACCTGCGACGTGACGCAGGAGCAGATCCCAACCCCCAGCCCCTCCGTCCCGGACTGGGTCCGCGCCCTCAGCGGCGACTGACAGCCTCGCCGGTCGGTCAGACCTCCTCCTCGCAGCCGCGCATCTTCCCGTGGCCGTGCACGCCTCATCACGGAACCCCGCCAGCGCGGCGTACCGCCACCGCGTGCCACACAGGTCCCGCATGACTCCTTGAGCGTTTCAGCTGCATCTGCCAGAGCCTCTACACTTTCCGCGAGCACAGCGGACAAGGAGTACACAGGTGGTGAAGACCGGACGACTGGCCTGGCTGGTCTGGGTCATCGGGGTTTTCGCCTACGCGGCCGCCATCATGCAGCGCACCAGCCTCGGAGTGCTGGGCCAGCAGACCTCGGACCATTTCGGGACCAGCGTCAGCATCATCTCCACCTTCGTCATGGTGCAGCTGGCGACCTACGCCATCGCGCAAACCCCCGTCGGTGTGCTGGTGGACCGCTACGGGTCGCGGACGGTAATGATCTGCGGATCGGCGGTGCTGGTGACAGCCCAGACGATCATGGCCTTCGCCGACGTCCTGCCCCTCGCGTTCGGCGCGCGGATCCTGCTCGGCCTGGGTGATGCCTGCCTGTACGGCTCGGTGCTGCGCCTGCTCCCAACCTGGTTCAGCCCGTCGCGAGTCCCGGTTCTGTCCCAGCTGACGGGTCTGTTGGGTCAGATGGGGCAAGTGGCGTCGGCGGTGTTCCTGCTGCCGCTGTTCAACGCCCGGGGCTGGCTGTGGACCTTCCTGGGCGCGGCCCTGGTCTGCGTCGTGGCAGCGGGGGCCACCGCACTGTGGGTCCGCGACGCCCCGCCAGGACAGACGCGGCCCCGGCCCAAGGAGGAGCGCCTGGCGGACCTGCCACGCGGGATCGCGGCGGCGTGGCGGCATCCAGCCACCCGGCTGGGCTTCTGGGTGCACTTCACCAGCGGGTTCAGCGTCAACGTGTTCGCCATGATCTGGGGAGTCAAGTGGCTGGGCCAGGCGCAGGGCCTGAACGAGATCGACTCCGCCTTCCTGTTCAACCTGACCGCCCTCGGGTCGATCGCCTTCGGGCCGCTGCTGGGCTGGCTGACGGCCCGGCATCCGCTGCGCCGCAGCAACCTGGCGCTGATGGTGATCGGAGCCAACATGCTGGCCTGGCTGGCGGTCCTGCTCTGGCCGGGCCGGGCGCCCTGGGCGCTGCTGGTGCTGCTGGCCATCGCGATCTCCGCGGGTGGCCCCGGCACCGGCGTCGGTTTCGACTACCCCCGGACTCTACTGCCCGCCTACCGGCTCGGCGCGGCGAATGGCCTGGTCATCACCGGATCCTTCACCGGCGCCACGCTGTGCCTGCTAGTCATGAGCGTCTTCCTGAGCACGACCAACCCGTCGGGCGACTACACCCCGCAGCAGCTCAACTGGGCCATGGCCCTGCAGCTGCCGTTCTTCCTGGTGGGGCTGGCGGGCATCTTCATCACCCGGCACAAACTACGCACGATGATGCGTCCCCACGGCGTGATCGTCCCCTCCTGGCGGGAGGTGGCCCAGCGGATCCGCAACCACTAAGAGCGACCCTAGAACAGGCCCTCCTGGTCCTGCGGCGGCGCATAGGCGGGGTCGACGCCGTTGAACAGCGTCGAGACGGAGTTCCCGCTGTGGATGCGGGCGATGGCCTCCGCGAACAGCGATGCGACGCTCAGCGTCTTGAGTCCTGGGAAGTTGGCCGGGGCCGGAACCGTGTTGGTGGAGACCACCTCGGAAATGTGGGTGGCGGAGGTGAGCCGCTCCACAGCCGAACCCGTGAACAGACCATGGGTGCAGGCGATCGACGCCTCGGCGCAACCGTGGTCAGCCAGCCGGGAGACGATCTCGACGATCGAGCCGCCCGTGGCGATCTCGTCGTCCAGGACGATGGCCTTCTTTCCCGCGACGTCGCCGACTATCGACGAAATCACCACCTTGTCGTCGGCGAGACGCTGCTTGTTGCCGGCGGCGACCGGCAATCCGAGGAGCCGCGCCAGCAGCGTCGCCTGTTTAGCGTTGCCGAGGTCCGGGGAGACGACGACGTGGTTGCTGAGGTCGCGGCCGCGGTAGTGGTCGGCGATCACGCCGAGCGCGGTGAGGTGGTCCACGGGCACGGAGAAGAAGCCATGGACCTGCGGGGCATGAAGATTCATGGTGAGCACCCGGTCGACCCCTGCGGTGACCAGGAGGTCGGCGACCAGGCGCCCGCCCAGGGAGATGCGGGAGGCATCCTTCTTGTCGGAGCGGGCGTAGGCGTAGTGCGGGATCACCGCTGTGATCTGCGCCGCCGACGCGCCGCGGGCGGCGTTGACCATCAGCAGCAGCTCCATGAGGTGCTCCTGGGTGGGGGGCACCAGCGGCTGCACGATATAGACGTCCCGCTGACGGCAGTTGTCGAGCAGCTGCGTCTGGAGGCAGTCGTTGCTGAAGCGGGAGATCTTCACGTGACTGCGGGGAACCTCCAGATGGTCACAGATCTCGTCAGCCAGCTTCTGGTGGGCGGAACCGGAGAAGACGACGATGCCTTTCAACAGCATTCTCCTTGTTAGACGGCTCTACGCCCCCACCCTAGTGCCGCGGCCCCTGACGCACCCCGCAAAAGGCATCGCGACACGGTACCCGTCAAAACTGGTGACGGATCCGTCCAGGTCGGCGCACGTCGGTCGTCGCGACCGCGCCACTACACTTGCCCACATGACCATTATGGCAGCACGGGAGCTACAGGATCGCACCAGCGACGTCCTTCAGCGGGTGGCTGCTGGGGAGATGATCAACATCTCTGTCCAGGGTGAGGTGGTCGCCGAGCTGCGCCCACCCGCCCGCCGGCGCCGTGCATACCTGACCCATAAGGAGCTGGACCAGCTCTTCTCTCGCCAGATCCCCGACGACCACTTGGCAGAGGACATGGAGTGGATCCGCGTCTGATGGCCTGGGGTCTCAGTCCTTCGACATCAGGCGGCGCAGCGAGCGTCCGATCCGGGTGAGATCGCTGCCCAGTTCGTTGTCGGTGACGGTGTATGCCCAGGTGGCGCTCGGGATCCTGGTCTCCAGGGATTCCAGGTCCAGTCTCCCGTCGACGACCGGCGCGTCCAGGAGGGTGGCGACGGCGTCGTCGAGGATCTGCTCAGCCAGCCCCTGGTAGGCGGCGCCCATCTCCTTCTCGAACTCGGACAGCGGATCCTCCCGGGCCAGTGCCCGCAGGTGGATGCCCTCGCGCAGCTCGGCCGCATGTCCGAGATGAGCACTCCAGGTAGCGTCGATGGCAGCGACCAGCGCCAGGCGCGCGGCCGCCTCTAGGGCGTCCTGCCCGACCCGCTCGCCCAGCTCCGCGATCTCCTCCCCGGCATGCCCGGCGAGGCGCTCCAGGGCCGCCGGACCCTCCAGACAGGTGTCCCGCACCCCCGCCAGGTGAGCGCGCTGCACGCGCAGCAGCTCCCCATAGCGCCAGGACAGCCACCTGAGGCTGCGCTGGTCGCCGTCGCTGACCCGCTGGGCATGGTCGATGACCCCCAGCACGCGGCGGTTGGCGCGGTTCTCCTCGACCTGGCCGTCGCCATCCACGCTGGCGGGCTGCGGATGGTCGGGGTCGTTGTCGGTGACGAGACGGTCTTCCAGGCTGGCGAGGAACACCGACTCGCCGGGGTCGCCCTGACGTCCGGCCCGGCCACGCAGCTGCCCGTCGAGGCGGGCGCTGGCGAACCGCCCGACCCCGACCACCAGCAGCCCGCCCGCGGCGGCCGCGTCCTTGGAGAGCACCACGTCGGTGCCGCGCCCGGCCATCTGCGTCGAGACCGTGATCCGGCCCGCGCTCCCGGCCTCCGAGATGATCGCGGCCTCCTCGGTGGCGTTCCGGGCGTTGAGCAGGACGCAGTCGAGCCCGACCGCGCGCAGCAGCCCCGCGATCCGCTCCGATTCGCGGACGCTCTGGGTGGCCACCAGCACTGGCCTGCCGTCGCCGCTCGCCTCTCCCACGAGGGCCGCGACGGCCGCGTCGCGCTGGTCGGAGGTGGCGTAGAGCCGGGTGGGCTGGTCGTCGCGACGGCAGGGCAGATGCGACGGCACCACCACCGTCTGCACCCCGTACAGCGACTCCAACTCCTCGTCGGCCGCGCGCATCGTCGCGCTCATCCCGACGAGCTGTTCGTAGCCGCCGACCAGTTCCGCGACGACGAGCTGGTCCAGCACCTGCAGCCCGGGGGCGGAGCCGAGAGCCTCCTTCGCCTCGACGGCAAGCTGCAGCCCGTCGGGCCAGCGCTGCAGCCGGTCCACCCGGCCCCGCGACCCGCTGACCAGCCAGACGCGCCCGTCGGCGACGAGGTAGTCGATGTCGCGTTCCAGCGCGGCGTGGGCGTGGAGAGCTAGGTTCAGGGAGACCAGGAACTCGGAGTCGGTGCCGAACAGGTCCCGTCCGGGATGGTCGGCCTCGACCCGGCGCAGCCCGGCGTCGGTGAGGTTGACGGTCCGCCGATCGGGCGCGACGACATAGTCCTCGCCCGCTTCGAGGCCCCGCACGTAGGCGGCGAGTGCCACGGCGTGCTCGTCGCGGTGTGGTTCGGCGTCGGCGGCCAGGACCAGGGGCACGCGAGCCTCGTCGAGCAGGACCGCGTCGGCCTCGTCGACGAGCACCACCTCGCGTCGCGCCCCGGTGCGGCGGTTAGGGTGCGTGGCCAGGCGGTCGCGCAGCAGGTCAAACCCGGCCTCAGCCACCGAGGAGTAGGTGACGTCGGCGGCATAGGCGCGCTGCCGCTCCGGCAGATCCTGGCCGGCCTGCACGGCGCCGCAGGTCAGCCCGAAACCGCGGTACAGCGGACCCATCCAGTCGGCGTCGCGGGCGGCGAGGTAGTCGTTGGCGGTCAGGACATGGACGTGACGGCCCTGCAACGCCCAGCCGGCGGCGGCCATCGCCCCGACCAGGGTCTTGCCCTCCCCCGTCGCCAGCTCGATCGACGCTCCCCGCAGCAGCGCGGCCGCCGCCTGGTACTGGTTCGGGAAGGGCGGCAACCCCAGTTCCCGGCCGGCTGCCTCGCCGACGGCGGCCAGGAACCCGGCCAGGCTGGTGTCGCTGCCCATATCGAGGGCCGTGAGATCGGCCGGCGGGGTGGCCGGCATGGCGTCCACGACCCGTCGGAGGCGTTTGAGGCGTTTGTCGTTGGCGGAACGCCACATGGACTCGCGCAGACGGT
>ERZ773068.191-NODE-191-length-33043-cov-3.724809_pt1 | contig 33043 bp, 27 predicted proteins | sample MGYA00580620_ERZ773068 | MGnify/ENA primary metagenome ERZ773068 (study PRJEB29015, sample SAMEA2737983) | human oral metagenome | biome: human oral; feature: human-associated habitat; material: dental | place: China | collected 2101 ... | reverse complement strand
GCCCACTGGCGTGGGGAGCAATTATTTTTTAAGGGCTCCACCTGCAAGGTGCGTGGAGAGGAATTGTTTTTAAGTGCATCACTGGCTACGGTGTGACTGCCGTGCTAGGGCTAAGTGCACACACCTGCAAGGTGTGTGGGGCTAAGAAATGATTTTAAAGTCAAGCTGTTTTTGGAGGAGATTTGCTTTCATTACTTTGATTTGTACGGGGTCTCCGAGCCGGTACTCATTTCCTGTTCGGGAGCCTATTACGGAGTGGGTTTGTGGGTCGTAGGTATAGGAATCATCCATTAAATCACGAAGTTTTATCAGTCCTTCGGCGCCATTCTCTGGGATTTCTACCCAGAAGCCAAACTCTGCTACACCAGAAACAATCCCTGTGAAAACCTCTCCGATATGCTTTTCCATAAACTTTACCTGCATAAATTTTATGCTTTCTCTCTCGGCATTAGAGGCAAGCATCTCCATATCTGAGCAGTGTTTGCACTGGCTTTCCAGCTCGGAGGCATCTACGCTTTTGCCTTTATCAAGGTAATACTGCAAAAGCCGATGGGCGATAATGTCTGGATATCGGCGGATGGGCGATGTAAAATGCGTATAATAATCAAAGCCCAAACCGTAGTGCCCAATAGGCTCGGTGGAGTATTTAGCCTTGCTCATAGAGCGCATAGCGAGGGTTTCTATCATATTCTCCTCGCCTTTGCCTTTTACTTCTTTGAGCAGATGATTCATACTCTGGGCTATATTTTTAGGATTTGAAATATCCATTTTATAACCAAAAGTAGAGACAAAATCTCTGAGGGCTTCGAGCTTAGTAGGGTCGGGATTATCGTGAATACGATAGATGAAAGTCTTGTGCGTAGGCTCTTTTCTCTGATTAAGGGAGATGAACTCCGATACCTTTTTATTGGCGAGGAGCATAAACTCTTCTATGAGGTGGTTGGCATCTTTACTCATCTTAAAATATACTCCGATAGGCTCGTTATTCTCATCAAGGTTGAAACGAACTTCTGAGCGGTCAAAGGTGATGGCTCCATCTTTTATTCTCTTCTCACGAAGGATTTTTGCCAATCGGTCAAGGGTAAGAATCTCCTCAGCGAGGTCTCCTTCCTGGGTTTCTATCCTCTCCTGAGCCTCTTCGTAGGTAAATCTTCTGCGGGAATGTATAAGCGTCCTGCCGAACCATTGTTTCTGGATTTCAGCATTATCATTTAGCTCAAATACCGCTGAGAAGGTATATTTATCTTCATTTGGACGAAGGGAGCAGAGCTCATTGCTCAGGATTTCGGGAAGCATTGGGACAACTCTATCCACAAGATAAACGGAGGTAGCGCGGTGGTAAGCCTCCTCGTCCAGCAATGAATTAGGAACCACATAATGGGAAACATCAGCAATATGTACGCCTACCTCCCAGTTGCCATTCTTCAGCTTTTGAAGGGAGAGGGCATCATCAAAGTCCTTAGCATCTTTTGGGTCTATGGTAAAGGTGAGCGCCTCTCGCATATCTCGGCGCTTTTGTACCTCTTCATCCTCTATGGAACGGTCTATACGAGCGGCTTCCTGCTCTACTTCTTCTGGAAAGTCGTGTGGCAAGCCATAATCTGCAAGTATGGAATGTATCTCGGTTTCGTGCTCACCTGGTTTGCCAAGAATACGCACAATTTCACCTTCAGGGTTTTTAGATTGCGGCTCCCATTTTAAGATTCTTACAACGACTTTATCACCATTCTGAGCACCATTAAAATGAGACTTTGCAATAAAAATATCAGTATTAATGGTCTTCTTATCCCCTACTACAAAGCCAAATTCCTTATGTTTAATAAACTCAAAAGTACCGACGAATGAGTCTTTTTTCCGTTCTAATACCTGCAAAACAGAGCCTTCTAACCTCTTGCCTTTGTAATGATAGGTTACAACCAAGACTTTGTCTCCCTGCAAGGCATCTTTTACATTTTTAGAGTGGATGAATATATCCTCATCTATCCCCTCTGCATTTACATAAGCATTTCCTGACTGATTAAAATCAATAATGCCCTCTACAGTAGCTTCTATCAGAATATTTGCAGCATATCTTCCTTTTTCTGTTTCCTTGATTTTCTCCTGAGCCCTCAATAGGTGCAGTGCCTGTATCACTTGCTCTCTCTGGCGAGGGTTCTTATGCTCTATCGCATCGGAAATTTGTTTATAATTATAGGTTTTTGATGTGTTCTGATTGAGGAAACGCATAATCTGCCTTCCTATTTCTTTCAGTTTATTATCATTTTTCTTCGATCTGTATTTTCTTTTTTTTGCCATTTCAAAAATTGATTTTAAAGTTCGCCTTGCCTTCTTTCAATCGGAAAACAAAGGTATATAAATTATTCTTTCTTATTTTATGCAGTAAATAGAAAAAGCCTATCTTAGCGGGCATAAACTAATATTTATCACTTATGAAGAAGTTAATATTCGCTACAGCACTCGTATTAGGAAGCCTTGCCAGTGCTCAAATCGAGGGAAAATGGAAAACCATAGACGACGAAACAGGGAAAGCAAAATCCGTTGTAGAAATCTTTAAAAAATCCGATGGGAAATACTACGGAAAGATTCTCCAGCTGATGAAACCTCCAAAAAATGAAAACTGTGTGAAATGCAAAGACGACCGTAAGGATAAGCCTTTGATTGGACTGGAAATCATTCGCGGACTGAAAAAAGATGGCGATGAATACAGTGGCGGAACAATAACCAACCCAGCCGATGGGCGAGACTACAAAACCATCATTATAAAAGATGGAAACACCCTAAAAGTGAAAGCTCTACTTCTTGGAATAGCAGTAAGAACACAAGTTTGGCACGCAGTGAAGTAATAAATTAAGAAATCATATTAGTACTTTTTGATTATTAAATTCCCTTTTTAAAGCATTGCTTAAAGAGGGGATTTTCCTTTTTCTCTACTCTGTTTTGACCAGGTCTTTAACTCTTATCCTCCTTAGGGAGATAAAGACTATTTTATATCAAAGTTGGAAAATATTCAGGATTAAGAATGTAGATTATATCTTTTGAAAAAAGAAAAAAGAGTATAAAGTATATACTCTTTTTAATCGTACCCCAGACGGGACTTGAACCCGTACGTCCTTGCGGACACAGGATTTTAAGTCCTGCGTGTCTACCAATTCCACCACCAGGGCAGCCAAAAAAAATAGAAGCCGAAACTTCTACTTTTCTTTGAGCGAAAAACGGGACTCGAACCCGCGACCCCAACCTTGGCAAGGTTGTGCTCTACCAACTGAGCTATTTTCGCATTATGTGCGGATGAAGGGACTCGAACCCCCACGCCTCACGGCACCAGATCCTAAGTCTGGCGTGGCTACCAATTACACCACATCCGCTTAAAATAAAAGACCTCTTCGCTGTTTGTGGGTGCAAAGATAGAATAAATTTTCTATTCTCCAAATTTTTGGAGAAAATAATCTCAGATTTTATCGGGCAGATATTTTTTTATACTTTTACGCCAATAATTAATTTTTAAGAAAATGGAATTACAAGGAACAATTAAAAAAATATTTGAAATCCAATCTTTTCCTTCAGGATTTCAAAAAAGAGAAATGATTTTACTTACCCAGGAGCAATATCCTCAGCCTGTCAGCATCGAATTTCTATCTGAAAAAATGAATTTATTAGACAATGTTTCAGAAGGAGATAATGTAAAAGTAGGTATTAATATAAGAGGAAGAGAGTGGGTAAATCCTCAGGGAGAAACGAAATACTTTAATAGTATTACAGCCTGGAGGCTAGAAAAAGTAGCTGACAATGGAGGCTATTCAGAGCCAACTCAAGCTACTCCAGCACCAGAGCAGGAAGTACAAGACACATCTTCTACCAATGTTTTTGAAGAGGACGAAGATGATGACTTGCCTTTCTAGAACAATCTTCACAAGAGAGGAAAAACTAATGTTAAACTAGGGCTATACAAATTGTATAGCCCTGGTTTATTACTCCTTTAAAAGGTCAAATATTATCTATGCCTTCACAAGCGCATCTTTGGTCTCGTTTAATGAGAGAAGGAGTTCTTCACCTTCATCAATCTGCTTATTGACGAGCATCTCTGCCAGCAAGTCTTCTATATATTTTTGAACAACTCGTTTCAGAGGTCTTGCCCCAAAGTCTTTATCCCAGCCTTTTTCAGCAATGAAGTCTTTAGCTTCATCAGTAAGCTGAAGTTTATAGCCGAGCTTATTCAGTCTTGTATAGAGTTTAGTAAGCTCAAGGTCTATGATTTTTCTTATATCTTCTTTTTGCAGAGAGTTGAAGATAATAATATCATCTATCCTGTTAAGAAACTCTGGTGCAAATGCCTTTTTAAGTGCACTTTCTATAGTTGCGCGAGCACGGGCATCACTGGTAGATTGTCTTGCTGCAGTGCCAAAACCTACGCCATCTCCAAAGTCCTTCAAATCCCTCGTACCAATATTTGAGGTAAGGATAATGATGGTATTTCGGAAATCTATTTTCCTACCAAGAGAGTCGGTTACATAGCCTTCATCCAAGATTTGAAGAAGCAGATTGAATACATCAGGATGTGCTTTTTCTATCTCATCCAGTAGAACCACTGCATAGGGTTTTCTGCGTACAGCTTCGGTGAGCTGACCACCCTCTTCATAACCCACATAGCCTGGAGGAGCTCCTACCAATCGAGAAACAGCAAATTTCTCCATATACTCACTCATATCTATACGAATGAGGGCTTCATCTGAGTCAAAAAGCTCACGAGCCATTACTTTGGCAAGCTCAGTTTTACCCACCCCAGTAGAGCCGAGAAAGATAAAAGTACCTATCGGTCGGTTGGGGTCTTTGAGCCCTGCGCGGTTTCTCTGTATGGCTTTTACTACTTTATTCACCGCATCTGTCTGACCTATTACCTTACCATTGATAAGCTCATTCATCTGTGCGAGTTTATCCAGCTCGTTTTTGCCTACTTTGGTTACGGGGATTCCGCTCATCATAGAAACTACTTCAGCTACATTTTCTTCGGTTACGAGTTCTTTGGCTTCTTTTGTATTCTTATCCCACTCGTCCTGTACTACCTGCAGTTCGCGAAGGAGATGTTCTTCCTCTTCTTTATATGTCCTTGCTTCAAGGTAGTCTTGTGCTTTTGCAGCCTTCTGTTTTAGGCTTTTTACCTCTTCTATCTTTTGTTCAAGTTCAATGATTTTGGTAGGGACTTTTATATTCTTAATATAAACTCTGGAGCCTGCTTCGTCCATTGCATCAATAGCCTTGTCTGGAAGAAATCTATCGGTAATATATCTTGAAGTGAGATTAACACACGCCATAATAGCCTCCGATGTATAGGTTACATTATGGTGTTCCTCGTATTTATCCTTGATTTGATTTAAAATCTGAATGGTCTCCTCCACAGAAGTTGGCTCTACCATTACCTTTTGGAAGCGCCTTTCCAGAGCACCATCTTTTTCTATATACTGCCTGTACTCATCAAGGGTGGTAGCTCCGATGCACTGAATCTCTCCTCTTGCTAATGCTGGTTTAAACATATTGGAAGCATCCAAACTGCCCGCTGCACCTCCTGCCCCTACGATGGTATGAAGCTCATCAATGAAGAGTATAACATCTCTATTTTTCTCTAATTCGGTCATAATGGCTTTCATTCGCTCTTCAAACTGACCACGATACTTTGTCCCTGCAACCAAACTTGCCAAGTCAAGGGTAATTACTCTTTTATTATAAAGCACTCGAGAGACTTTTTTCTGATGAATCCTAAGTGCCAGACCTTCTGCAATGGCAGATTTACCAACACCAGGCTCACCTATAAGTAATGGATTATTCTTTTTCCTTCGGGAGAGTATCTGCGAAACTCTTTCTATTTCTTTTTCTCTACCGATAACAGGATCGAGTTTTCCATCTCTTGCTAGAGCTGTAAGGTCTCGCCCGAAATTATCAAGCGTAGGGGTTTTAGTCTTTCCAGAACTGATACTTCCTGTAAGATGCTTCATCTGGTTGTATTCTTCTCTATCGTCTTCATCTTCATAAGCGCCCATTTTGGGCTGGGTAGCATCTGAATCTTTCAAGGTAGATTTAAGCTCCTCCTCTACTCTATTGTAATCTATATCGTAAGCTGCTAAGATATGAGCTGCTGGATCTTCTTGTTTATGAAGAATTCCGAGCAAAAGGTGTATAGCGCTTACCTCTTCACTTTGATACAGCCTACACTCCAGCTGAGCACGAAGAATAGCCGAATTCGCCATTTTAGTAAGCGGAATACTCTGCTTAGGTTCAGACAGAGGGCTTGGAGCTACTGCCTCGCTTAGGTTTTCTATTTTTCGCCTGATTTGGGTAAGGTCTGCATTAAGAGATTGTAATAAATCTCTCGCTGTATTCTCTGTCTTCACAATCCCAAGTAAGAGATGTTCTGTATTGACAAACTCACTGTTGAGTCTTCTTGCTTCATTTGTGCTTTGACTAAGCACTTTTTTAAAGTCTTCTGATAACTTGTAATCCATAATCTTTTCTCACAAAATAAGGGGTTTTGTCCTTAGGCCGACCAAAATTACAAATATTTTACCAATATGGAGTTTCTGACTTTATGGCAGAAGCAAATAAAAATGATTTGTTACATTTGCCCTCTCAAAAATAAATTTCTATGAACAGCCAAATTGCCGAGTATATCGGTTATACAGCCTCTATTTTCATCGTATTAAGTTTTGTATTTAAGAATATAACCACCATTAGAATTATCAATATGATTGGTTGTATGTGCTTTGTAGTTTATGGTTTTTACAGTGGCGACAAACCTTTTTACCCTGTCATCATTCCCAATGCAATACTCTCTGTAGTCCAAATATTCTTTTTGATAAAAGAGAGCAAAAACAAACCCTCAAATTCATAAGATGACGATACAGGAGAAACAGCAGGAAATCATCAATGATTTTGAATTCCTCGAAGACTGGGAACAGAAATACGAATACATTATAGATCTCGGTAAGGGCTTAAAACCTATGGCTGAGGATAAGAAAACGGAGGAAAACCTCATCAAAGGTTGCCAGTCCCAAGTATGGATTTCACCTGATTTCCGAGAAGGCAAGCTCTACTTTGATGTAGATTCAGACGGGATACTCCCAAAAGGCATCGTCGCTCTACTTGCCAGCGTATATAGCGGGCATCCTGTGGAGGAAATCCTATCCTCTGACTTTAAATTTATAGAAGAAATAGGGCTCAGAGAGTTCCTCTCCCCCTCCCGAGCCAATGGACTGGCTGCAATGACTAAACAAATAAAATTCTACGCCGTAGCATATCAGTTGAAATCTTGATAAAAGTAGTTGCATATCGCTTTTCCGCTCTGGGAGATGTAGCGATGACCGCCCCCGTCTTCCGAGAGATACTCGAACAGAACCCCAATCTGGAAATCACCATTGTTTCCCGAGATTCTTTCAGAGATATATTTGAAGGTATCCCTCGCCTGAACTTTAAAGGGGTAAATCTGAAAAAATACAAAGGGCTGATGGGGATGAGAAAGCTCGCGCTTGAGATTCATCACGAGATAAAACCCGATTTTATTGCCGACCTCCACGATGTTATCCGCAGCAAAATGCTCAATAAAATCTTCAAAATAAAAGGCTATAAAGTCTTCAAAATAAATAAAGGAAAGGAAGAAAAAAAACTCCTCACCGATGTCTGGAATATAGAAAAACACCCCATTAAACGAACCACCGAGCGCTACGCAGATGTCTTCCGAGAGATGGGGTTTCCCGTAACGCTCTCAGACAAGCTCCGCCCCACTTCTGAGGCAAAGCACGGCATCGGCATCGCTCCTTTTGCTCAGCACAAAGGCAAAGTTCTGCCCATAGAAAAAACCTACGAGCTCATTAAAATCATCGCCAAAAAAGAAAAAGTATACCTCTTCGGAGGGGGGAAGGAAGAAACCGAAATCCTCTCCCAATGGGAAAAAGAAATCCCCAATACCCACAGCCTCGCAGGTAAGCTCAAACTAAAAGAAGAGCTACAGCAGATCGGTGAGCTAAAACTGATGATTTCTATGGACTCTGCCAATATGCACTTCGCAAGCCTTATGGGCACCCGATGCATCTCCATCTGGGGGCAAACCCACCCCTATGCGGGCTTCCTCGGCTATGGGCAGCGGTTAGAAGACGCCGTGCATATCCAAGACCTCACCTGCCGCCCTTGCTCGGTTTTCGGAGATAAGGAATGCTACAGGGGCGACTGGGCTTGCCTCCACGAAATCAATATCCAAAAAATCCTCAGCAAGGTCTATCCACAAGAGGTATAAAGTAATCCTTTATCTGAAAAATAATCCTTACCATTTAGTTTAAAATTAAAAGACTACACAACTTTGTCTATACTTAATATTCTCTGGCAATTTTAACTAAAAGGCTTTGCCTTTGTTTTATCGAATAAAATGTGATTCTACTTAAAAACTAATGCTATAAGTACCTGTGGAGGAGGTTTGAGCTTTTTCTGCCTTTACATATCTCTTAATCCACGAGACGGTGGTGCTTACAATACACGGGTCTGAGCTCCCCGAAAGGCGGTGGGCAGAAGTTACATTACCCGCCTTATCCACCGTATAGGAAATCGTAATAGTGCCAGAAGCGGTGCAGTCGTGCGCAGGCTGAGCGCCTCCACGCCCCATAGTGCCAGGGATAAATGCAACGAGCTTTCTATCTACTCCAATCTTGCTATTGCCACTGCCCTCGCCACCGAGAGGGTCTCCCTCATTACCGGAAGTACCTGCCGAGCCCTGCGAGCCTGCCTTGCTCCCTCTACCTCTCAGGAGGTTGCCTACGGCTTCGTTGGGTTGTGGTTGGCTATTCGCAGTAGCAGATGAGGTTTCTCTCGTTTTTGATTGAGAAGAAGGGGCTTTATCGGTCTTTTGGTTTGTGGTTTTTTCTTTTGACTTTGCCTCTTTTTTGGTTTCTTTTGGCTTTTCGGCTATGAGTTTTTCATTCTTGCCTGTTAGGATTTTATCTTTCACGGTTTCCTGAGGATGAGGTTTTGTTTCTGGCTGAGGCGGGGAAACAGGCGTAGGATGAGGTTGGATATTTTCTACTGTGTTTGGAGGTGTCTGAGGAGCGGGCTCTTCTTCACCTGTACCGTTTTGATTATCGCCAAAGTTGATGAGCATAGTAGTGATCACTTCCTCCTTAGGGAGCGTTCTCGTGAACTGATAAAAATAGATAAGGAGAAAGAACAGGAGGGTGAGGAGAGCGGTTATAACGGCACTTCTCCTTTTGTCCTTCGTTTGGTTGTTTCTATGTAGCTCAGTGTAATTCATCCCGCGTTTTTTTGATAGTAAATATTGAGATGATGTATTAATCTACTTGCAGCGTTGCAATAGCGATATTGAAATGATGAGTCTCTGCGATATTCATTAAAAATACGATGTCTTTATGCTTTGTATTTTCATCTGCTCGAATTGTAAAAGCGGGGTTTTGCTCATCTTTAAGGAGGTTGACAAGGTAGTTTTCTATCTCTTCGGCTTTCATTTCTTTATCATTAATGAAATATGAGCCATCTTCTTTTACGGTAATTGCTGTAGGGTCTTGGATACTTGGATCTCCAGCTGATGCTTTGGGGAGTTTTACATCTATGGCACTCTGGCTAATGGCAGAGCTGGTAATCATAAAAAAGATAAGGAGGAGGAAGATGATATCCGTCATCGATGCCATACTGAACTCTGCACTTACCCTGTTTCTTCTTCGTAGGTTCATAGGTTTAGAGGGGTTTGTTTAGTGTATCGAGGAATTCTCCTGTGTGCGTCTGAATTTTGAGAACCAATCGGTCTACATTTGTAACGAGGATGTTATAAAAGAAATAAGCGGGGATGCCCACGAAAAGCCCCACAGCCGTAGTTGCCATAGCGGTATAAATACCCGTAGCCAACAGCTTTGGGCTAACGGCACCCGTTACATTAGAGATTTCAAAGAAAGCCATAATCATCCCCACCACCGTACCGAGAAAGCCGAGCATAGGAGCTGCTCCCGAAGCCGAAGCCAGAATATTAAGGTTCTTTTCCAGCTTTGATACTTCTACCTGCCCCTGAGCTTCCATTGCATTAGAAATATCAGAAATGGGGCGCCCGATTCGGGATAGCCCTTTCTCTATCATTCTCGCCTCTGGAGAATCTATCGTTTTACAATAGTCAATAGCTGTTTCTATCTTGCCATCTTGTACAAAATCCTTAATATTTTCTAAGAAATTAGGGACTTCCTTTGCAGCCCTTCGGATGAAGAAATACCGCTCAAAAAAGATATAAAGAGAAAGCACTCCGAGAAGGAAAATAGCAATCATAATCGTATTTCCTAAAATACCTCCACTGAAAAGAATCTCCCAAAGGGAAAAAATATGCTTTTCGGATTGTAACTGTACGGTTCCTGTGGCTAAACTATCTTGCATAAAAGTATTTTTTAATGTAATCTAACGATATTTTTATTTTAATATTATCTTTTTAATCCTCACCACTTTTCAAGTGGATAGACTCTAATTTTCTTAGGGCGAGCAAAGATATAAAAAACCTCTGCTCCTGTACAATCTTAAAGGCAGTACTGCATCAGACGAGGCTATTTTTATCGGTATAATTCAGTTTAAAGAAAATCGCTGTCATAATAGAAAAGGCAAGAAGAGAGCTCCCTCCATAACTGAAATAGGGGAGAGGGATCCCAACCGTAGGGAAAAGCCCCATAACCATACCTATATTAATCCCAAAGTGCATTAAGAGGATAGAAGCAAAGCTATACCCAAAGACTCGGTTAAAAGTAGATTTCTGCCTTTCGGACAGGTAATAAATACGCCCGATAAACAAAGTATAAAGGAGAATCAGTGCCGTGCTGCCCACAAAACCCCACTCCTCACCTACGGTGCAAAAGATATAATCGGTTTCCTGCTCGGGCACGAACTTCCCCCTCGTAACGGAGCCTTCTCTGTATCCCTTACCCTTTAATCCGCCAGAACCTATCGCTGTTTTAGAATACAACAGATTATATCCAGAAGTATCACGGAAGGCTTTTTCACCTTTATAAAGAACTTCTATACGCTCCTTTTGGTGTCTTGGGAGTTTTTCCAAAACCTTAGGAGTAACCATAGCAAATGCAGAGAGAAATGCAACAATCCCCACCAGAGCAGCTATGCTGATGACATTCCAATGGATGCGGGAATAATTAAAGAGAACAAAAAGAAATGCAAGAGCGATAATCCCTCCTATTACATAAAGCGGATTAATGGCAAGAGCTACTAAAAATACCGCAGCAAAAACAAATATGAAGATAAATAGCCAGCCACTAAGCCCTTCTCTATAAAGTGCAATAGCAAAAGCAAAGAAGACAAGCAAAGAGCCCACATCGGGAATCATAAGCACAACAATGGCAGGAATCCCCACAATAGCGAGGACTGAAATAAGGGAATTTCTATTATTCAGATTAAAATCTGCTCCTGAGACATAATTGGCAAGCATCAGTGCAGTACCGATTTTTGCAAACTCCACAGGTTGCATTGTAAAGCTACCGAATTTATACCAGTTTTTCTGCCCAAGAATTTCCTTTCCAAAAGGGAAAAGCCCGATGAGGAGAAGTACGCCTGCGATATAAAAAATCCCAGCCATATTCTCAAAGAATTTACTCCTGGTGAAGAAAATAACAATCCCCACCACAAAGGAAATACAGAAAAATATAAACTGCTTAGTACCTAGAGCCTCATCTACACTATAAATATTAGCGATAGCAAAGCCACAGAGCAGGATATACATTGTAATACCGAATTTATCTATACCTTCCATTGGGTTTGAAATTGAGAGGGGTTAATTAGGAGAATTATTATTATTCAATCGAGCTTCCTGCTCTTTTTTAAGCTGATTTTGGAGCTCTACCTTTTTCAAACTATCTTTTCTTTTCCGTTCAAGGGAGTCTTCCTTTGTGGGTTTGTACCAGCCTTTGCGTTTCATATCTGCAACCCATTGTCTTTTATACTCAGGCATAAAGGAGGCATTAATCATCTTCTTATAGAGATGTTCTCTTTTGATATTCCCTGTAATATGCTTCTCTGCGATGAGAGTAGCGGCAGGACCCGCCCAAGTAGCTCCAAAACCTGCGTGCTCCATAACAGCGGCAACAACAATTTTAGGACTCTCCGCTGGTGCGATGAGTACGAAGATAGAATTATCCTTACCCTGAGGAACCTGAGCAGTACCTGTTTTAGCAAGCTGTGTAAATTCCGAAGTTTTAAGCGAACGGGCAGTACCTCTTTGTACTACGGCTTCCATTCCTTTGAGAACGGGCTCAAAATATTTTGGCTCTACAAGGGTTTTGTGCTTTACCTTAAATCTTGGGTCGGGGTTTGGCTTTCCATCTATCGATTTTACGATGTGGGGGGTATAATACCAGCCTTTATTAGCAATGGCAGCCATAGCATTTGCCATTTGGATGGGGGTGAGGAGTACATCTCCCTGCCCCATACCATTGAAAACAGCTCCTGTGGAGAGTGCATCCCAGTTTTTATAATTACCCTCCTTCTTTGAGCTGTGCATATTGAGTTTTTTCTGTCTGTTTTCATAATATTCTCCACTGGGGATTCTCCCTTTTGAGCCAACGGCAAGGTCATTATTGAGAAAGACACCGAGACCAAAGCTCGCCATTATTTCCTTCCATTCATCAACGCCCTTGGAAGGGTTATTTGGATATTTATTTACAATAGCAAGGAAAGCGTGGGAAAAATAGCAGTTGCTCGAGACTTGTAAAGAAGGGATGAGAGGAGTGGCTCCACCGTGCCCTTTAATCCTGAGCCCTCTATAATTAAAACCACCACCACAGGGGAAAATGGTCTTATCCGTCATCACCCCCATTTGCATACCCGCAAGAGCAGTAAGCATCTTAAAGGTAGAACCGGGGGGATAAGCCGCCTGTACAGACCTGTCAAAAGTTGGGCGCTGGTTATAGAGCGTATCCACTTGTAATTTGTAGAGGTTTTTGGACTTTTCTGCACCTGTAAAGAGATTCGGGTCAATGTCTGGACCTGTTGCCATAGCGAGAATTTCGCCATTATTGGGGTCAAGGGCAACGATGGCACCTTGCTTATTCACTAAAATCTCTTCAGCGAGTTTTTGAAGATCATAATCTATCGTAAGCGTGATGTCTTTACCCGTTACCACCTCTTTATCAAGGCTACCTCCTTTATAAGAACCGATATTCCTTAGCCTGATGTCTTTTTGAATGTAATTAATTCCTTTCTCTCCGCGCAAAGTGGTTTCATAGGCTTTTTCCACACCCGATTTACCGATATTATCCCCTGGACGATAATAGAGAGAATCTTTTTTTATATCTCGCTCATTTACCTCGTTGGTATAGCCGAGCAGATTCCCAGAAGTAGAGACTTCATAACGGCGCTGAGGACGAGAAACAATACTAAAAGCAGGATATTTAAAGATGATTTCCTGGATTCTCGCAACATCTTCGCGGGTAAGGTTTTTAAGGAAAGTAACAGAGGTAAGAGGGGAAAAGTATTTCTCCTTTCGTGCCGTATTGATGCGCTCTACAAAGCTGTTTTCATCAATCCCAATAAGATTGCAGAAAGCGATGGTATCAAAATCAGGCTTCATAAGTGCCTCCGTGTAGGAAATCTCATAAGAAGGCTGGTTGCTCACGAGGATTTTACCATTGCGATCAAAAACGGCACCCCTTTGTGGGATAACATACTCGGTTTTTATAGAGGTATTGAGGGCATTGAGAGCATATCTATCGGTGAAAAGCTGTAAATACGCAAGCCTCGCAATAAAAATGGAGGCAATAAGCAGGAGGATAAGCGTAATCTTGATATACTGATGCTTCATATTGTGCAAAAAACCCTGAAAAACGGAGCTTAGGAGGCGCAAAGATAAGATTTTTTAGTGGAGATTTTCAGCGTGGAAGCTTCAGGAAATGCTGGAACTGATTAAAGGAAAAATTTTTAAGATGAGCCCTGCATCTTCGAGGAAGCATCAAAATAAACCCTACCGCTATCGGTAGGGTTTATTTTTTTACCTGTCAAAATCTTGAATTAGAATGTTACAACCATTCCTGCAAGGAAGTTGGCAGTGGCCTGAGGATAATAGTAGGCTTTGCCCTTTTTGTATCTTCCGTGGGCTACATACTCGCGATTGAGGAAGTTATTCACATCAAAAGTAAAGATGACCGACTTACAAAAACCTCGAGGAATGAGCTCATACGAAAGGCTGAGATTATTGACGAAGAAATCTGGAAGTTTAGCATTCTCTTCATTTTCATTGGTAAGATATCTCTCGCCTACGAACTTCGCCTGCCAGGTGATTTGCAGATTTTTAAGCGGTACATAAGTAAGGGCATTGCTGGCGACAAAAGATGGAGAGAAGGAAATCTCAGTAGAGCCGAGATTGATAATTTTCCCCGATTTATCCTTCGTATGATAGTCTCTATTTCGGTTTCGGCTAAGGGCAAAATTGGGCTGCCAGAAGAATGTATCGGAGATTTTTACAAGGGCATCTGCCTCGAGACCGAATCTGTAGCTATTCCCGCTGTTTTTCCTAAGAGGATAGCCCGTTTTGCTGATATCCCCTGTGAGGACGAGCTGGTCGGTATAGCCCATATAATAAAGATTGGTATTGAGCTTTAGCCTATCGGTGATGAGGCGCCAGCCGAGCTCAAAATCATTTACTTTTTCAGCTTTTGGGAGCAGGCTGCCTTTGGAGATATTCTCCGCATAGTCTTTATAATCGGAGCGGTTGGCTTCCTTAGTTGCGTGGGCGTAGGAGAGGTAGAGGCTGTTAGAATCATTTACCTTGAAAGTAATACCCGCTTTTGGATTGAAAAGGTGAAGAGGCTCATCAATCATCGTCTCAAAAAGGAGAGATTTGAAACCTACATACCTGTACTGAACATCTGCAAAAAGGCTCCATTTATCGGTGAGCGAATAAGTGATTTTAGCAAAAGCCGATGCCTCATTTTTCTTGCCATAGATTTTTTTACCGAGTCTTTCTTTGTAGGCTTTGGTTGCGTTTTCCGTCCAGATATATTCATCAAAATGGCGACCGTCGTAGGTATTCGCAGCCCCTCCGAAGATAAGGTCTATCGCCTCCTTTTTATAATTTGCGGAGAAGGTAGTACCGTAGAAGTCATTATCCATTTTATATTGGATAACGAAATTTCCATTGGCATCTCCCCAATTGTCCATTTGCTCCCAATAGCCCCTGCCTTTGGTATAGTGAAAGGCGAGATTGGTCGTCCAACTGCCCGACCATTTTTCAGACCAATGCAGCTGTGCGTGGTCTTGCTGATAGTTATCGGTTTCATTATCGTAGAAAAGTATATTTCCCTTTTTATCGGTGTATTTCCCTGATGGATTATACCTTCGGTTTTCCTCCAGCGTTTTGGCATCAATACCCTTATATGCGAGGTAAGTTTTCTCTTTACCTCCAAAAACAAGGGCTTTTATCAGCGTATTCTTGTGCGAATATGCTGCTTGTAAAAAATAAGATGTAAGGTCTGAGAAAGCCCTGTCTACATAACCATCTGAATTGATTTTTGAGAGTCTTCCTGAGATTTCAAACCTGTCATTCAACTTACCTGTGGAGAATTTAAGTGAATGCTTGTGGGAGTTATAGCTTCCGTAATAATTGGCAATCTCTCCATAAGGATTTTGGGAAATGGCATCTGTAAGTACATTAAGGCTCGCTCCAAAAGCCCCCGCTCCATTGGTAGAAGTGCCCACACCTCTCTGCACTTGAATACTCTCGGCAGAGCCTGCAAAATCCGAAAGGTTATACCAATACACCCCAAGAGATTCGGAATCATTATACGGAATACCATTGATGGTTACATTGGTTCTCTGCAAATCATTACCACGAATGAAAAGCGCCGTAGAGCCAAAGCCCGTACCATCTTCAGAATAGGAAACCACACTCGGCAGCCTGTCTACAAGAACAGGAATCTGCTTGCCTACATTTCGCTGTTTGATTTCCTTTTTGGATAGATTAGAAAAGGTAACTGGCAGTGTTTCTTTTGCTCTTACTGCTGTGATGAGCACCTCATCTATCACCTTAGTAGAATCTGCTTTAGATTCTTGGGCAGCTGCTGTAATACTCGCAAGTGCCTGTGCCATAAAAAATAATTTTTTCATTACAAAATGAAAGTTTTTGTAAAATAAAAGAGGTAATTATTTTATGGAATTAAAAAATAAAGCCTGTCTTTGCAACCCAACAGCAAAAACAAGCCACTCATTTAGCTTCTTTTCCTTAGACTGCATTACCAGCCCAAGTTCTATGGGTATAATCTCAGCCTTTTACAGCACCCCTTTGAGACAGCACAAAAATATAAAAAAGAGGAATAATTCCCCTTATTTTTGTTAATTTTTTAATAATGGATAGATAAATAATTTATTTAAAAGACTTTAAAAGCCCATTCTCAGCCTGTTTTGTAAGATTTTTTCCTGCAAATCTTCCAAGCTGATGCCTTTTAAAGCTGCAACTTTACGGTACAAATCCTCAATATTGAAATCTGTATTATCTGTTTCTAAAAAAAATCGGTCTATCGGTGTATTCTTTACAATCTCCTGCAAAGAGAGATTGTGGAGCACCGCTCTGCCAAAAGAAAGATAAAAACCCTTATCCAAAAGCCCTTTGGCAATTGTTTCCTTTTTATTAAATCCGTGGATGATTAAAGGAACTCTCGCGATTTTACTAAATCTTAGCAGCTCAGAAAACCTCCTTACACAGTGAATAATCACGGGCTTCTGGATTTCATTTGCCCAAAGAATCTGCCGACTAAAAACCTCTTCCTGCTCCTTTTCACTTGTGGGGACAAAAGCATCTAAGCCGCATTCTCCTATGGCAAGGCAATGAGCACTCAAACTGCTTTTCTTAAACCATTCCCAAGATTTTTCTGTAATAAAATCTAAGTCCTTAGGGTGAAACCCCACAGAAAAAGCCGTCTCTACAGGGTTTTCTAAAAAATTGAGATTATAAATCCCCTGCTTGTCTTTTGCGTGATGGTGAAAATCAAAAAACATCATCATTAGGCTTTCCCCTGCCTGATTTCTTTTACTTCTTTTATTCGCTGCTGGAAGTAGTCCTTTTTTTCAGGGTGCTTCTCTGATAATAATTCAAAGGCATTTATCGCTTTTGCATAGAGCCTCTGGTCAAGGTAGAGATTGGCAAGAGTTTCTGTCATCAGGTGGGAGATATCATCGCTCTTTTCTTTTAAAATAAAATCATTCTCCTCTTTCAGTTTGCTGATTTTTGGGTTATTCTCTATAAAGGTATCTATTGCCTTGCTCTTGATTTCCTCTATATCTTGCGCGGTTGGGCTTTTCTCCTCCTCTACCGCAGCTATTTTATCCAATTTCAGCCAGCTCTGCCAAGTATTGATAAATTCAGGTACATTGCTCTGAGGCTTATCTTCTTCCGAAGATGGGACAGCTTCAATCTCGGAGGAATGCTCCTCTTCCTGAAAAATTTCCTCATTTTCTGAAATGAATGAAATGCTTATCACTGGGCTTTTGTGCTCATCCGATGGGGAAGGTGCTTTTTCTTCTGATGAAGAGATCTCCACCTCTGGCACATCGCTTACTTTCTTAGTTTCTATTGGAGGAGCTATTGCCTCTTCCGATTTTTTTTCTGAAATAAGCGCATCGGGTGTGTTTTGTGAAAAGCTCAATGGCTTCCAAGCTGAGGGTGATGGCACCGAATACTCCTCCTGTACTTCTCCCTCTGGGAGAGCTTCTTTTGGCTTTTCTTCGGTTTTTAATGGCTCCGAAACAGGGGTTTCCTCCTGCAATGCCCTTTCTGCTTCACTGAAATTAATATCCGTATTAGATACTTCGTCTTCTTCTTGGCGAACTACTGGTGCTGCATTCTTTTTCCTCGCCATCTTTGCTTCCACCTCTGCTATAAGGCTCAGCCTTTCCTCTTCATACTTATTCTTAGGCTCAGCCTTTGGAATATAAACTTCTGTCTCCCCTACTTCCATTTTTAGAGGCACTACCTCTTTTTTTACTTTCTCAACAATTGGAGGCTTTGCCTCTTCCATTTCATCATCAATAAGCGGAAGTGGAGGCTCCACTGCTTTTATTTCTTCATCATTAACAGCCACAGGTGTTTTATCATTGATTTCTTCTTCAACAGCAACAAGTAATTCATCATTGATTTTTTCTTCAATAATCGGAGGCTCTACCTCTTTTTTTACCTCATCAATAAGTGGAAGCGGAGGCACTGCCTCTTCTATTTTATCATCAATAAGTGGAAGTGGAACCTCCACTGGTGGGTTGATGAGTTTATAGAGGATTTTTTTATCTGTGGTATAGGCAGCGGTAAGGCTTAGGAGGTCTTTGTATGCTGTAGGGTTATACTTATGAACCCCGTAGAGGAGCACTGCCCTTAGGCTTTGCATAAAGGGGTAAGCCGAGAGGTCGCTCTCAAGAGTTGGGAGGTCTTCTGCCGTTAGGGCTTGGGGGTTTTTGAGGAGTTCTAAGGTTCGTTCTTGTATCATCTTTTACCAATCTGCAATTATATCATTAAATATTTTATTGATGAGCCTTTCTATAACGATTTTGGTTTGCTGAGCCTCGATTTGGTTAATATCTAAATCGCTGCTAAACACGGCTTCATCGGTATAGGTTCTATCAAAGTTTTTTTGGGGCTCATATTTATTCTCGTAATGTACTTTTACGGTGATGGTCATTTTATTCTGTGAAGTTTGGGTAAAGCCTCCTGAAACATTTTCCACCGTATTGGATGAGACTGCTGCCGGGCTACTCGGGTTATAATCCACGATTTCTCCTTCTATAAAAATATCGGGGCTTTCGGTAGCGCCTTTCAGGGTGGTTCTTTGGAGGAATCTATTCTGCATATCTATGGAGAACTGCTGTGCGAGGGTAGGATTTTTAAGCGCAGAATTATCCACAAACTCATTAATCTTAATCGTCTTCACATCTTTGTGCAGAGACGAGCCCGTAAAGGTATAGCAGGAGTAGAGTAGGAGGGAGGCACCTAAAACCAAAATCTGTCTAATGTGCATCATCATAGCTTCCTATTTCTGAAATTTCGTCATAAGAAATCTGTTCTACTGCATCTTCAAAGGCGAAATAATTACACGCATAAGTGAACGGCAGTGTAAAAATTAATCCCACAAGACAAGCAAAGTATCCTACCGATGCCAAAAGACCTACCACTAAACTAAAGCCCAGTATCTGGAAGAATGCTCCACGAGTCATTATAAAAGATGCTTTCAAGGCAGTCTTTATGTCCTTCACTTGAAGGAAGGAGATCAGCATAGGGCTGTAGAAAATCTTAACACTTATGAGCATAATGATAATTGCTATAAGAAAAACATACGCATAATAAAACAGGGTGTAGGGGAGGCTTGGCACATCTGTTTTGCCTAATGAAGTAATTGCCCATACCCAAAACACGATTCCAGGGATGTATAATATGAAGAATATCCCAAACAATATCAGCTGGAGGAAGAAGTAAGGCAGAAAATCATCAAAGTTGAAGATTTCAGAGACCTCAGCGTTTTGCCCTTTGTGGAGCTTTCGCAGGTATTTATAGAGATTACCCACGGCAAGCATTGCACAGAAGGGGATAAATGCCATCACAAAGGTGAGGAGGCTTGCCAGCAGTATATTGCCAAAATTATTCTTGTAAAGCTCCCAACCTTGGCTAAGGTATTGGGAGAATTTAAAATTTACGGGGTTGATGTTCAGCGTAGCCATAAGATTCGGGGGATATTATGATTCTAAGTTGTATTGTTTCAGTTTTCTGTAGAGGGTTCTTTGGGATATTCCGAGCTCGTCTGCCGCACGGTTTCTTCGCCCTTTATGTTTTTCTAATGCCTTTATGATAAGCTCTCTCTCGTTGTTTTGTAGCGAGAGGCTATCGGTTTTTGCTTCTTCCAGTTCTATATCTTCTATATTGTGATACTCCTCATTGATATCTACGGGATGATGGCTGATGGGCGATGGATAAAACGCCGCAGGCTGAGCATTCTCTCCGAGAGGGCTGCCCCCTATTCCTTGCTCAAAGTAGAGGCGAGGGCTGGCGCCCGAACCGCCGTCTGCCGCATAAATCCTATTGATAAGGTTCTGCTCTTGGGTAGAGAAATCTACCGCTCCTCGGTTTTTGATAAGCTCGGAGGTGAGGGATTTTAAATCATTAATATCATTCCTCATATCAAAGAGGATTTTATACATAATCTCTCGCTCGGTGCTGAAATCCGTCGTACTACTGCCCAGATTCTGGCGATTGCCTACCACAGCGGGCAGGTTCGGTTGTGCAGGGATGTATTCTGCGAGCTTAGTAGCAGAGATGGTTCTGGACTGCTCCACTACCGTCATCTGCTCCACGAGGTTTCTCAGCTGGCGTACATTTCCAGGGAAGGGGTAGCTCTCGAGGTATTGCACGGCATCTTCCGAAAGCTCCAGCTCTGGCATTCTATATTTCTCGGCAAAGTCTATTGCAAATTTCCTGAACAGAAGATGAATATCGCCTTTCCTATCCCTTAGTGGAGGCATATCTACCTGCACCGTATTGAGGCGGTAATAGAGGTCTTCGCGGAACCTTCCCTCCTGTATGGCATTCATCATATTCACATTGGTTGCCGCTACGATTCTCACATTGGTCTTTTGGATTTGTGAGGAGCCCACTTTCATAAACTCACCGCTCTCGAGCACTCGGAGAAGTCTCACTTGGGTTTGTAGGGGGAGCTCACCGACTTCATCGAGGAAAATCGTACCGCCGTCTGCCACCTCAAAGTAGCCCTTTCTCGTGCTGGTAGCCCCTGTAAAAGCGCCTTTCTCGTGCCCAAAAAGCTCAGAATCTATCGTACCTTCGGGGATGGCACCACAATTCACCACAATATAGGGCTGATGCTTCCTGCGAGATTCGGAATGTATGATTTTCGGGATAAACTCCTTACCCGTACCACTCTCACCAATGACGAGAACGGAGATATCCGTAGGCGCTACCTGTACCGCTTTTTCTAATGCGCGGTTCAGCGCGGGGTAGTTGCCAATAATCCCAAATCGGTTTTTTATCATTTGTAAATCTGCCATCTTTTTTGGTTTTCAAATAAAGGAGTGGGTAGTATACCCACCCCAAGCAATTAATTAAAAATTATAAGTGTTCTCTTTTCTCTTAGTTTTAGAATCCATAAAGTTTTTACACTTTGCTTCTCCATTAATGAGTGATATTCATTATCTCCCTACTCAATTTTTTACTGCCAATAGTGACTATAAAATGGTTTGCTTACCCTTTTCCCAAAATAGGAAGCCTCCAAAGACGAATATTTTTTTGAAAAAGAACTCAATCTCCAACTGGAAGCCGTGAGCCAAAAGTAGGGAAAAAATTTTGTTTTGAAGAGAGGGTATTCTTTTTTGTGTGGAAAGGTTAGGCCTCATGGCGAGCGAGGAGCGTGCCACGCGTAGAATCATAAGCGAAGACGGTAACGAAATCGCCGAGCTTCTCGCCTTGTTTTTTATCGAAGACTACGACCACATTCTGGGAGTTTCGCCCTTTCCATTGGTTTTTATTTTTCTTGCTCTCGCCGTCTATCAGTACTTCGTGGTACTTGCCTACATAGGTTTTCATCCGTGCGGAGGAGAGCTCGCCTTGGAGGTCGATTACTTCTTGGAGTCTTCGTTTTTTCACCTCATCGGGGATGTTGTCTGGCATTTTTTTGTGGGCTGGGGTGCCTGGCCGTTCGGAGTAGGCAAACATATAGCCATAATCGTACTCCACTTCTTTCATCAGGCTGAGGGTATCTTGGTGGTCGGCCTCCGTCTCGCCAGAAAATCCTACCATTATATCTTGTGAGAAAGCGATATCGGGGACGATGAGCTTTGCCTCTTTAATCAGATCCAAATACTGCTGGCGGGTGTGCTGTCGGTTCATTGCTCGGAGCATCGCATCACTTCCTGACTGTATCGGGAGGTGTACATATCGGCAGATATTGGGGTATTTTGCCATCATTTTAAATACATCGATGCTCATATCTTGCGGATTGGAAGTTGCGAAGCGGATTCTCATTTGGGGAACGGCTTGGGCAACCATCTCTAAAAGGTGGGCGAAGTGGAGGGCGGTAGCCTGCTGCAGAGGGGAGGCTTTGGTGAAATCCTTCTTTGCGCCGCCCCCGTACCAGAGGTAGGAGTCTACATTCTGTCCGAGGAGGGTTACTTCCTTGTAGCCATTGTTCCAGAGCTCTTGGCATTCTTTGATGATGGAGTGTGGGTCTCTGCTGCGCTCCCTACCGCGGGTGAAGGGCACGATGCAGAAGGTGCACATATTGTCGCACCCCCGTGTAATGGTTACAAAAGCGGTAACGCCACTCCCGCTGAGCCTCACGGGGCTGATGTCTGCATAGGTCTCCTCTTTGGAGAGCATTACATTGATGGCGTCTCTGCCTTCCTGAGTTTCTCGGAGGAGGTTGGGCAGGTCTCGGTAGGCATCTGGACCTACGACGAGGTCTACGAGCTGCTCTTCTTCTAGGAGTTTTGTTTTGAGGCGCTCTGCCATACATCCGAGCACACCGACGGTGAGGCTGGGGTTGTATTCCTTTTGTTTTTTAAACTGGGAGAGGCGCATCCTTACGGTTTGCTCTGCCTTTTCTCGCACGGAGCAGGTGTTGAGGAGGATGAGGTCTGCCTCTTCTACTTTGGTTGTGGTATTATAGCCAATATCGCTGAGAATAGAGGCTACGATTTCGGAGTCTGAGAAATTCATCTGGCAGCCGTAGCTCTCCAAGAAGAGTTTTTTGGTATTTCCTTTTATTTCTTTCCCTGCATAGGCTTCGCCTTGGCGGGTTTCATCTATATATTTCTTTTCTTGTAGCATTCTGCAAAATTCATTTTTTAAAATAATCTGCAAAGATAATCACCTACAACTTGAGGGGCAACTATAATGCCTACAGCACAAAGAATGCTTAAAAAGGAGAGGTGGATAATATATTTTGAAGCCAGGAAGTAAAGCTGTACTTCTCTCGAATTTCAGAAGGGAGGGTTTCAAACGGTTTATGGAGAAAATCTTCCAAACCCTCGTAACTGCGGTTTTCTATAACATAAATATTATTCGGATGATAGAAATCATAGTTCTTCACAAGAGAATTATTTGTAATGAGCTTCTTACCATAGCCAATAGCTTCAAATGGTCTGAAAGATATACCTCGATGTATGGAATTCTCAACATCTAAAATAATATCGGAAGACTTCGAATTTCTGATACTCTGCTCAAAACTTATCCCCTGAGAGATAAAATGAACGGGTGAGTCTTTATACTTAAGTACCTTCTTTTTGTTTTTACAAACAATATTAATATTTGTTTTAAGTCCAAAATCTGTGAGTAGCTTAGTCAGATTTATGATTTCGGCTATTCTGTCTTCCATATAAGTACCTATGAAAAATACATCCTGCAACTTCTGAATGGTATCTGGTAAAAAATCAAAGTAGAAATTATTCGTCTTTATCGTAGAGGGATAATTTAAAGAATCATTCTCATCAAAGACAAAAAATGCATCAAACAAATGAATGTATTCCTTTACGAGAGGGTAGCGGCTAATCCCATCCCACTGATAGGCCACAACCTTTTGTGAGATACTTTTTACCCTATTTACTATACTAGTACTGTATAAATCTGGGCGAATAAAAAGGGCATAATCCATAATGGGAAGGGTAGATAAATAATCCAGCTGAATTTTCTCATTAATGCTATTTTTTATCTTCTGCTTATAGGTTTTATCCTTAAAAATAAACTTCCTTATCCCGTGAATGAGAGTATCTTTTTTAGAGATTTTCTGTTTACCTTCTGCCCCTGATAATATAAAAACCTCAAAGCCTAAAAACTCCAGATTTTTCTTAAAAATATCTGGAAGACCAAAGTGATTCGGAACTGCAATAAGTATTTTCTTTCCCTGAAAAGTTTGAGGCATAATTAAAGGTATTTTTTCCAAAAAGTTTTGTTTTCTTTATTCCAACGGTGACAGCCAAAAGGAAGTTTCCCTCGGTTATACTCCATTGCTTTTTCGGGTTTATTTTCAATTGAGAATGCACAGGCTTCCTTGAAATCAGGTTTGGAAAAAGGAATGCCATTACGCTCTGGCTCCACACTGAAAAATACATCTTCAGCATAAAATTCAGATTGATTTCTGGGCTCTGAATAAATTTTTACAACTTTATCCAAACGCTCCAAAACTTCAATAAATTTTTCTCTCTTACGAAGTGAAAAACCACCATTACCTACATTATTATAGAGCAAAGATTTATCTTTTTGCCATTTACCATTATTTCTATAATTCACAGTTTTTTTTATAAAATAAACAGCTTTATCAAAAATCTTTTTAATCAGTGGGATATTCTCTCTGCTCCTAAGCCAAGGTGCACCTATATAATCGTAATTTTTAGTACACCAATAAGAGAGCTCATCACTGAAAACAAGCGCATCTGTCTGATAAATCAACAAGTATTTCCTACAAAAAGTTTTATAAAATTTTAGATTGAGCATCAATTGATTATAGCCCTGTATTCCTTTAAAAAAATAATCATCAAAGTCTATAAAATCAGATTTTCCAAAGGATTTATAATGCTCAATATTCATAGTTTTTGGGTAAATGAAACTTACAGGATACTTACCACCAAGCGTATTAAAAAGTTGACGAAGGGAAATTATATCTTCTTCATCGGGAGTTTCTTTATAAACAGGAATTACAATATCTACCATTAAAATGTCTATATTTTAATGACACAAAGGTAATTATTTACCATAAAAAATAATATAATGCCATTATAACTATAGCAAGTTCTAAGGTAAATAAGTTTTATTCCTCAATTTTTATTACTTTTGACCTTATTTCAAAAAATAACAATGCAGAATATGAAGCTGAAATCCATTTTAGATAATGATTTCTATAAGATAACGATGCAAAATGCTGTGGTAAAGCTCTTCCCATCTTCCATCGTGAGGTATCAGTTTATTAACCGAGGACAGCACATCTTCCCAGAAGGGTTTGGAGATGCACTGAGGGAATTGGTCAATGCTATGGCAGAGCTCAAGCTCAGCAAAGAAGAAAAGAAATTCCTTCAAAAAACCTGTCCTTATCTTGACCTTCCTTACCTTGATTTTTTAGAAGGCTACAGGTATGACCCTTCCGAAGTACACATCAGCCAAAATGGAAATGATTTGGAAGTAAGCGTAGAAGGGCTGTGGTATAGAACCATCCTTTGGGAAGTACCCCTGCTTTCCCTGATTTCTGAACTTCATTATGAGATGAACCATTTGGAGAGAGACAGTAATGAAATTATTATTCAAAAAACATTAGATAAAGCTGAACAACTGAATAAACTCGGGGTGGTATATGCAGAGTTTGGCACAAGGAGGAGGCACTCCTACCGAGTACACGACATCGTAGTAAATGCCCTGAATAAAATAGAGAATACCTTCTTCATTGGCTCGTCTAATATACATTTTGCTATGAAGTACAACATAAAACCCATCGGTACTCACGCCCACGAATGGTTTATGTTCCACGGTGCGGAATACGGCTTCAAAATGGCAAATCCTATCGCATTAGAGCACTGGGTAGATGTATATAGGGGAGACCTCGGTGTAGCGCTTTCAGATACCTATACTACAGATGTATTCTTTCATCAGTTTGATAAAAAATTCTCAAAACTATTTGACGGCGTAAGGCACGACAGCGGAGATCCATTGGAATTTGCCGATAAAACCATCAAACATTACGAAGAAAACGGAATCAATCCCCTCTACAAATACATCATCTTCTCCGATGGGCTCAACCTCGAAAAAGTAGAAGAAATCACCAAATACTGTACTGGGAAAATAGGTATTGCCTTCGGTATAGGCACCAATCTTACCAATGATGTAGGCCTCAAACCAATGAATATCGTAATGAAACTAATAAGCATACAAACGCTAAATAAAGAATGGGTAGATACGGTAAAACTCTCCGATGAGAAAAACAAATACACTGGAGATCCGAAAATGATAGAGCTTGCAAAAGAATTCCTCAGAATAAAATAAACGATGTATACTATAATAGATATTGAGAGCAATGGTGCAGGCTACGGTGAGGAGAAAATCATAGATATCGCTATATTGAGATACGACGGCCACCGCATCATAGATCAGTTTATGTCTCTGGTGAATCCACAGAGCACCATTACGCCTTATGTTCAGAAGCTCACAAGCATCCGCCCGAAGATGGTAAAAACCGCTCCCAAGTTTCACGAAATCGCTAAACGAATTATAGAAATTACCGAAGGAAGTACACTCGTCGGGCATAATATCGACTTTGATTACCGTATGCTTCGTCAATCTTTTAGAAAACTCGGCTACGATTTTAAGATAAATACATTAGACACCATCCCTCTCGCAAAGAAATTACTCCCCAACCAAGAAAGTTATTCATTGGGTAAGCTAGCAAAAGCCATCGGAATAGGGATTACCGACCAGCACAGAGCCTCTGGAGATGCCAGAGCTACCCTCGAGCTCTTCAAAATCCTTATCGATAAAGACACCGATAACCAAATCATCCAAAAACAATTCGAAGAAACCAACGCAAAAACCTATACCAACAGGGTAAAAACCCTTACCCAAGACCTCCCTCACGAGAGGGGTATCATCTATTTCCAGAACAAGGAAGGAGAAATCCTCCACACCGATTTCGTCTCGGATATCAATAAAGCTGCAAAAAAAGTCTTTAATTCTCAATCCAAACGATGGGAAAAGGTTCAGAACACCTGCGAGCAGCTCCATTATGAACTCTCCGGCCATCCGATTATCGCCAAACTCCAAATGAAAGTGAAAGACATCTCGAAAAAACAAAACCTCCCCTACGGCCTCTACCACAGAAACAATGCTTTCAGCATAGAAAAAACTTCACTGAACAAAGGCACAAAGCCCCTTATCAAATTCTCCTCCTTCACACAGGGCAGAAAGGCTCTGAGCTTTATCCAAGAAAATAAAACGCAGTACAGCGCAGAGCGGCTCAGAGCGGAATTTGACCTCAGCCGAAGGACTGAAATCTGGACAATAAAGGGACGAAACCGCAGTGAGAAGGCATTCATCATCCTCGAGCAGGGGAAAATCACCGCCTTTGGGTTTTATGAATATTTCAACCAAATACAATCGCTCGAGAAGCTCAACCAGCTAAAAATCCCTGTAAGTATCAGCCGCAGGGAGACAGACAACCTCCTCAAGCTCTCGATTCTCCAGCGGGACTTTAAACCGAGCTCAATCCCTTTGTAAGGGGAGTCTCAAAGAAATTTTTTTAGGAATATTTAAGCTATTTTCAATAAATTTATAACAACATTCACAACTATAGAAATTAAAAATTATCAACCTTATTAATTAATATTGTGAATATTAGAATACTACTGTAGCTTACTAAATATAAAATGGACTGATACCTCCTAAACAATATTAACAGAATGTGAAAAACGATAGAGAAAACCCAATTTTGGATGTGAATAAGTCCTAAAAACTTTTCCTTGCCAGTCCAAAAAAAATGAATTAATAAGAAAAATTTGGTCTCGGTTTTCCGAAATATATTAATGATTTACCACAGATTTTTCCATACTGAAGTAGCCCACATTGTGAGAAAAATTTAGTTTTCCATAAAGGTGGATAATCCATAATTAAATATGATAAACAGGTATTTATTCTGTGGATAACCTATGGAAAGAATAGGGGAGAGGTGTGGCAAAAAAGAGGAGAAAAATTTATCCACAATTTCCACATCACTCAACAGTATACAGCGATTATTCACTTAAAAATTTTAAAATAAAAAAGAAATATTGCTATTGTTGTAGCCCAATCGGTGGAAAATTTTCTGAGGCTAAATGGCAGAGATTTCAGCCCAAAATCTTAGATTTGTGTATCAAAAAAATTAACTAAAAAAAGTACTGATGAAAACAGTAAGAGACTTCAATTTTGCGGGCAAAAAGGCCCTCGTCCGCGTAGATTTTAATGTACCGCAAGACGAAAACCTAAGCGTAACGGATAATACGAGAATCCTCGCAGCAAAGCCTACGCTGGATAAAATCCTCTCCGATGGCGGCTCCGTTATCCTAATGACACACTTGGGGAGACCGAAAGGCAAGGTAAGTGATGAGCTCTCCCTAAAACACATCCTCCCAGAGATTGAAAAAGTCCTCGGCAGAAAGGTGCAGTTCGCTCCTGATTGCATAGGTGAGGAAGCACAGAGGCTCTCTTCCCATCTCCAGCAGGGGGAAGTTCTCCTCCTCGAAAACCTTAGATTCTATACTGAGGAAGAAAAAGGCGATAGAGCTTTCGCGGAAAAGCTCTCCAAACTTGGAGATGCCTATGTGAATGATGCTTTTGGTACGGCACATCGCGCACACGCATCTACGGCTGTGATTGCTGATTTCTTCCCATCAGCTAAATTCTTCGGGCTGCTAATGGCAAGGGAGCTTGAGGCAATAGATAAAGTATTGAATAAGTCCGTAAGACCTGTAACGGCAATACTTGGAGGCTCGAAAGTGTCTTCTAAAATCACGATTATAGAAAACATCCTCCCGAAGGTGGATAATCTCATTATCGGTGGAGGTATGGCATTTACATTTATCAAAGCCCAAGGTGGAAAAATAGGAAATTCGATAGTGGAGGATGATAAAATGCCGCTCGCTCTTGAAATTTTAGAAAAAGCGAAAGAGCAGCAGGTAAAGATTTATTTGCCCGTAGATGCGGTGATTGCAGATTCATTCAGTAATGATGCAAATCGAGATGAGGTGGATATAAATGAGATTCCAGAAGGTTGGCAAGGTCTTGATGTGGGCAAGCGTTCGGAGGAAATTTTTAATGATGTGGTGATGAATTCTAAAACCATTCTTTGGAACGGTCCTGTTGGGGTTTTTGAGTTATCAAATTTCGCTGGAGGTACTAAAGCCCTTGGAGATAGCATTGCTGAGGCAACTCGGTTGGGTGCATTCTCACTTGTAGGGGGTGGAGATTCGGTGGCATTCGTTAAACAGCACGGGTATGCAGATAAAGTTTCCTATGTTTCTACGGGTGGCGGTGCAATGCTTGAAAGCCTCGAAGGTTTGGAATTGCCAGGCGTAGCGGCTATTAATAAATAAGAATTAAAAATAGGATAGATTGAGTGTAATTTCAATAAACTTTTTAGAAGTTAAGTAGGAAAGGGTAGGTTCATTTTGAGCCTGCTCTTTTTTAATTGGTGGCTCTAAATTTTATTTTTTAATGAAGATGAGTGAAAATCGGCTTTCAGAAATGTATTAAAAATCGACTTTCTAAGATTTTCCGATGATATATACCAAACTGGAAAATTCACCGTTTTTTACCGCCTTATAATTAGAAATTGCTCCTACGATGAATCCTTTTAGCCAAAAAAGCGGGTTTTTCTTATACTTTTCACTGAGCATTGAGATATAATATGCATCGAGCAAAAGGGGTTTAATTTTTTTTATTTTCCATTGGCTTGTGCTGATGAGCCTTTGCATTCCCTTTCGTGAGTAGTGCCATATATGTCTTGGCACATCGTAGGCAGCCCAAAATTCTTTATATTTTTGTCCATCGTATGAGGTGTAGTTGGGAACTGCAATGATGAGCACTCCTTCTGGTTTTAGTTTTTTATAAAACAAGTTGAGGTAGAAATCCCTATCTTCTATATGCTCGAATACATGCCATAGGGTGATGATATCCAAACTATTATCTTCTATTTCTGAAAGGTCTGGTTTTGTAAGGAATTTAGTTTTATTAGATTTTTTCTGAGCAAAATTTCTGGCGTGTTCATTAGGTTCAAATCCGAATGTGGTGTATTCGTTTTCTATAAATTTTACAAACTCCCCAGCTCCACAGCCATAATCTAACACCTTAAGATGAATGCCTGCCTCTGCAGCGAGTATATTTCTTTTATAATTGAGATTAAATCTCTGTAGAAATTTATAAATTTTTTCTTTTATACTTCCAGAATCCTGATGATGAGAGATATAATCTCTGCTTTCGTAGTATTTAGTCAGATTTTGGGGTAGGGGAGAGGTCTTGAAGATTCCCTCAATATCGGTTTCTATAATACTAAATTCTTTCTTGCTTAGAAAATGATCTTTTATCTTCATCTTTGTGCTATGATGATTATTTAAGTGAGAATATTTTATAAATTTTATCAGATTTTGATATGCCGTTAGGGTTGCAGCCTAATTTTCCTTCTGGGACTTCTGTGTTTTTAGACTGGTAAAATTCTATCCAATACTCATCTGTTGTTTTTGTATTGGGGTTAATGAAAGTCATAGGTTTTAGCTCAAAAATATGGCAATCTCTGTAAGCCCGCTCTACAAAATCTGAACAGTAATAAGCGTTTTCATTTAATATATACAGCCAGTTATATGGTTTTCCCAGCATTGTATTGGCTTTTTCTATAGCTTTTTCCGAACAATCTTTGTAATTATCTTTTAGCCTGTACAGGTCAATTCTTCTTTTTTCTTTTCTATTCTTTTTTATAAAAGTTTTAAGACTTATCCTTTCGGAACCGTTTTCTCCAGATGAATGGAGAATATTTTTTTCTTTATCTCTTATTTCTATTAGTGCTGTGTGGTCATAGGAAGTTGAGTTTTCATTTGTTTTTGTAACTCTACTAATAGCCCCAGATAGGTTTTCTTTTTTTGCTTCTACAAAGACTATATCTCCATTTTGAGCTTTCTTATAAAAGTTTTGAGTATTGCAATTCCATAGAAATACAAGATTAAATGCAACTAATATTATATTATTTTTCTTCATCACTTAAGCTAATTTTAGGTTTAATTATAATAAAAGTTTCACGTGGAACATAAACGAATTTTTCATAGATTACTTTCCTAAATAAATCAGCAAAACATTGATATCCGCTGGAGATACTCCTGATATTCTCGATGCCTGTGCGATGCTTTTTGGGCGGATATTATTCATTTTTTGTAAAGCTTCGGAGGATAGGGAAGGTACTTTATTAAAGTCAAAATCCACTGGTATTTTAATGTTTTCCATCCGCCTTAGTTTGGCTACATTTTCCTTTTCTTTATCTATATAACCTTTGTATTTTATATTGATTTCTGCCTGTTCCTGTACTTCTTCAGTATATTCTTTTGCTTTGTTTCCTATGGTTTCTATCTGTGAGAGCTTTTTTAAATTAATATTCGGTCGGGTAAGGATTTGTGCGGCTCTGTATGCCTGATCTACGGGATTACTACCATTCTCCTCAAGTATAGGATTAATAATTCCAGGCTTTAAAGACAATTCTTTGAGAAAATCTTCTAATTCACCAGATTTTTTAATTTTCTCTTCTACTTTTCTCAATCTTTCTTCAGAGGCGAGACCTATATTATGCGACTTTTCTGTAAGGCGAATATCTGCATTATCCTGCCTCAAAAGGAGTCTATATTCCGCGCGGGAAGTAAACATACGATACGGCTCTTCTGTACCTTTTGTAATCAAATCATCTATTAAAACCCCTATATAGGCTTCGTCTCTACTCAGGGTAAATTCATCTCTTCCGTGTACTTTATTGTGTGCATTGATACCTGCGATTAATCCCTGTCCAGCAGCTTCTTCGTAGCCTGTAGTTCCATTGATTTGCCCTGCGAAGAATAGATTTTCTACCAGCTTTGTTTCCAATGTATGCTTTAGCTGAGTAGGGGGGAAGTAGTCATATTCAATTGCATAGCCAGGGCGGAAAACTTTTGCTTTTTCAAAGCCAGGTATTTGATGTAGAGCCTTTATTTGTATATCTTCTGGTAGTGAGGAGCTGAAACCATTTACATAGATTTCTACGGTTTTCCAGCCTTCGGGCTCTACAAAAAGCTGGTGCCTGTTTCTCTCTGCAAATCGGTTGATTTTATCCTCAATGCTCGGGCAATATCTTGGACCAATACTCTGGATAGTTCCATTAAACATCGGGCTGCGGTCAAAACCCTCGCGGAGTATTTCGTGTACTTTTTCGTTGGTATAAGTAATGTAGCAACTTCTCTGCTCTTTGAGTTTTGGAGTATCTAAATAGGAGAATTTTTGTGGATTTTCGTCTCCTTTTTGTTCCTCCATTTTGGAATAATCAAGGCTTCTGCCATCTACCCGTACGGGCGTACCTGTTTTCATTCTCCCTGCCTCGAAGCCCAGCTCTACCAATTGTTCGGTTATTCCAAATGCTTTGGGCTCGCCCATCCTTCCACCTCCGAATTGTTTTTCACCGATGTGGATAAGTCCATTTAGGAAGGTTCCATTGGTCAGTACTACTGCTTTTGCTCGGATTTCTACACCGATAGCCGTTCGTACGCCTACTACTTTTCCGTGTTCTACGATGATATTTCTCACCATATCTTGGAAGAAGTCCAGATTTTTTGTTTGTTCTAATGCTAGCCTCCATTCCTCTGCAAACAGCATTCGGTCATTTTGAGTTCGTGGCGACCACATTGCAGGGCCTTTGGACAGGTTTAGCATTTTAAACTGGATAGCAGATTTATCGGCTATAATACCCGAATAACCCCCGAGGGCATCTATTTCTCTTACGATTTGTCCTTTCGCTATCCCGCCCATAGCGGGATTACAGCTCATCTGGCCAATCGTCTGCATATTCATTGTTACCAGCATTGTTTTAGAACCAAGATTTGCTGCCGCCGCTGCCGCTTCACAACCCGCGTGCCCTCCGCCTACTACTATTACATCGTATATTTCGTTTATCATAATATCTGCTTATTCTTTAATGTTTCACGGGAAACATTTGTATATTTTCTTTTTTTTATTTTATGATATATCTATTGAAAAATAATGAATTAATAAATTTATTAGCAATACTAAATATAACTGGAATATTGTTAGCTGTTGCTTCAGGCTTTGCTATAATGTTTGCAATATTTGTTTCTCCTCAAATAAGAGCTTATAATAGAATATCAGTATTTATAGCATATTTTTGTATCTTAGCAATATCTATAAAAATAGATAATCTATTAAAAGAAAAGAATAAAAAAACGTGGTATCCACTAATATTAGTATTATTTTTATTTTCTATTTGGGATCAAATTCCTTCGTCTTCAA
>ERZ773068.188-NODE-188-length-33325-cov-48.240547_pt1 | contig 33325 bp, 32 predicted proteins | sample MGYA00580620_ERZ773068 | MGnify/ENA primary metagenome ERZ773068 (study PRJEB29015, sample SAMEA2737983) | human oral metagenome | biome: human oral; feature: human-associated habitat; material: dental | place: China | collected 2101 ... | reverse complement strand
TTTGACGGAAATCGATGGAGTAAGCCATAAAACGGGAACGGGTAAGGTGTGGAGTCAAGGGAGAGAATTATATACTTTTTGTTTTGGTTAACTATACTTATGCCCTTTAAGCTCTTCCAACCTATCCCGATGAAAAAAGCAGCCTGAAAAATATTCTGCAAATAAAAAAACCTGCCGCCATCAAAAATGGCAGGCAGGTTTTGCTTTGCTTCGGGTTTAGTGCTTTTGGTGCAGGCGGATATAGTCCAGCGTTTTCAGCTCGGCAATTGCGGCGGCCAGTGCTGCTTGGGCTTTGGCCAGCGATTCTTCGTCCTGGGCTTTGGCAACGCCAGCTTCGGCGTTCTTCTTCGCCTCTTCCGCACGCGCCTGGTCCATTTCACTGCTGCGCACCGCTACGTCAGCCAATACCGTTACTTTATGCGGCTGAACTTCCAGCACGCCGCCGGATACCGCTACCAAGACTTCCTGGTTGGAGTCGGGCACGGTCAGCCGCAATGCGCCGGGACGCACCAAGTTCATAATCGGTTCGTGTCGCGGGTAGATACCGAGTTCGCCTTCCAGAGTCGGTACTACCACAAAAGTTGCCTCCCCTGAAAAGATGTTGTTCTCGTTACTTACCACTTCAACTTGCATGACACCCATGCCCGGCTCCTTAGTTCAGGGTTTTGGCTTTCTCAACCGCTTCTTCGATACCGCCGACCATATAGAAGGCCTGTTCGGGCAGGTGGTCGTATTCGCCGCTCAGAATGGCTTTGAAGCCGGCGATGGTATCGCGCAGGGAAACGTATTTGCCGGGAGAGCCGGTAAACACTTCGGCCACATGGAAAGGCTGGGACAGGAAGCGCTGGATTTTGCGGGCACGCATTACGGTCAGTTTGTCTTCGTCAGACAATTCGTCCATACCCAAAATAGCGATGATGTCGCGCAGCTCTTTGTATTTCTGCAGGGTGGACTGCACGCCGCGGGCTACATCGTAGTGCTCCTGACCCAGAACCATCGGGTCGAGCTGGCGGGAAGTGGAATCCAGCGGGTCAACTGCGGGATAAATACCGAGAGAAGCAATGTCGCGGCTCAATACCACGGTCGCATCCAAGTGGGCGAAAGTGGTCGCAGGAGACGGGTCGGTCAAGTCGTCCGCCGGTACGTATACGGCTTGGATGGAAGTAATGGAGCCGGTTTGGGTAGAGGTAATACGCTCTTGCAAACGACCCATTTCTTCAGCCAGCGTCGGTTGGTAACCTACGGCGGAAGGCATACGACCCAACAGGGCGGATACTTCGGTACCGGCCAGGGTGTAGCGATAGATGTTGTCCACAAAGAACAGTACGTCGCGGCCTTTGCCGTTTTCGTCTTTTTCATCACGGAAGTGTTCGGCCATAGACAAACCGGTTAGGGCGACACGCAGACGGTTGCCCGGAGGTTCGTTCATCTGACCGTAAACCATGGCCACTTTATCCAATACGTTGGAGTCTTTCATCTCGTGGTAGAAGTCGTTACCTTCGCGGGTACGCTCACCCACGCCGGCAAATACCGACAGACCGCTGTGCGCTTTGGCGATGTTGTTGATCAACTCCATCATGTTTACGGTTTTACCTACGCCAGCACCACCGAACAGACCCACTTTACCGCCTTTGGCAAACGGACACAGCAGGTCGATCACCTTAATGCCGGTTTCCAGAAGCTCGGTGGCATTGGACAATTCGTCAAATTTGGGAGCAGGCTGGTGGATGGCGCGGGTATGGGCGCCATCGATCGGGCCGGCTTCATCCACCGGATTGCCCAGTACGTCCATAATGCGACCCAAAGTAGCCTGACCCACCGGCACGGTAATCGGAGCACCGGTATTTTTTACGGCCAAACCACGTTTCAAACCGTCGGAACTACCCATTGCAATGGTACGGACTACACCGTCGCCAAGCTGCTGCTGGACTTCCAAGGTCAAATCACGATCCACTAATTTCAAAGCATCGTAAACGCGGGGGATAGCATCACGAGGAAATTCCACGTCCACTACTGCGCCGATGATTTGTACGATTTTGCCTTCACTCATTATCGTATCCTATCTGATGGGCCGGCGGCTGCCTTAAACGGCTGCGGCACCTGCCACAATTTCTGACAATTCTGTAGTAATCGCTGCTTGACGCGACTTGTTGTACACCAAGCGCAATTCCTTAATAGCGTTACCAGCGTTATCGGTTGCCGCTTTCATCGCCACCATGCGTGCAGCCTGCTCGGAAGCTATGTTATCGCTGACTGCCTGATATACCACTGACTCAAGGTAGCGTTTCAGCAAGTATTCCAGCACAGCTGTCGGGCTGGGTTCGTAACGGTAGTCCCAATGGTATTTCTGTCCATCATCCGCATCCAGAACACCGGAACCAATCGGCAGCAGCACTTCGGAACGGGGTTCCTGTTTCATCGTATTGACAAAGCAGGAGAAAACCAAATGGATAACATCCAGAGACTGGTCTTCATAGCGGCCAAAGATTTCAGTCAGCGCACCCAGCAAGATTTCCATTTTGGGCGTATCACCCAAATTGCTGACGCTGGCAATAACATTTAAGCCGATGCGCTGGCATGCCGCCAGACCTTTGCTACCAAAGCACACAACGTCAACCGAAATGCCGCGTTCCTGATAATCCTGAACTTGCGCAAAGAATCTTTTCAGTACGTTCGCATTCAGACCGCCGCACAAACCCTTATCTGTGGTAATCAGAATAAAGCCGGCACGTTTGACTTCTTTGCGCTCTTCCAACAAACGGATGCCGTGATATTCGTTGGTTTGGGCAAGATGACCCATTACTTGGCGAACTTTTTCGGCATACGGTCTGGCCAAACGCATACGCTCTTGAGTCTTACGCATTTTAGAGGTTGACACCATTTGCATTGCTTTGGTGATTTTCTGCGTGTTTTGCACGCTTCGAATCTTGGTGAGAATCTCTTTTCCTACTGCCATTTTCAGACTCCTTCCCTGCTAAGCCTTTCAGGCTGCATAGTTGTAAGAAGCCTTGAACGACTTCATCGCATTGGCAAGCGCTTGTTCGTTTTCATCGGACATCGCACCGGATGCATTGATTGCTTCCAACACTTGCGGCAGCTGGGTGCGGACATAGCTCAGGAATTCGGCTTCGAACGCAAGTGCTTTAGCAACCGGAACATCAGAATATGAACCGTTATTAATCGCCCATAAGGTCAATGCCATTTCCGCGGTATTCAGAGTGCTGAACTGTTGCTGTTTCATCAGCTCGGTTACCACTTCGCCGTGTTGCAGCTGCTTACGGGTAGCTTCGTCCAAATCAGATGCAAACTGAGAAAACGCCGCCAATTCGCGGTATTGTGCCAAAGCCAAACGGATACCGCCGCCAAGTTTTTTAATCACTTTGGTTTGGGCTGCACCACCTACGCGGGATACCGAGATACCGGCATTGATGGCCGGACGGATACCTGAGTTGAACAGGTCGGTTTCCAAGAAGATCTGGCCGTCGGTAATTGAAATTACGTTAGTCGGTACGAATGCCGATACGTCACCTGCTTGGGTTTCGATAATCGGCAGAGCGGTCAGGGAACCGGTTTTGCCAGTTACCTTGCCACCGGTAAGTTTTTCAACTTCATCGGCATTGATACGGGCGGCGCGCTCCAACAGACGGCTGTGTAGATAGAATACGTCGCCAGGATAGGCTTCGCGACCGGGCGGACGGCGCAACAGGAGAGAAATCTGACGATAGGCAACGGCTTGTTTGGACAAGTCGTCATACACAATCAAGGCATCCTGGCCGTTATCACGGAAGTATTCGCCCATAGTGCAGCCTGAATAAGGGGCGATAAACTGCAACGCCGCAGCTTCTGAAGCAGAAGCGGCCACGACAATGGTATGCTCCATCGCTCCGTGTTCTTCCAGCTTGCGCACCACGTTGGCAATCGAAGAAGCCTTTTGGCCAATCGCCACATAGATACATATAACGCCGGTACCTTTTTGGTTGACGATCGCGTCAAGCGCAACGGCAGTTTTACCGGTTTGACGGTCGCCAATGATCAGCTCACGCTGACCACGACCTACAGGAACCATGGAGTCGATCGCTTTCAAGCCGGTTTGCATCGGTTGATCGACGGATTGGCGGGCAATCACACCCGGAGCAATTTTTTCAATCGGCGCGGTAAGAGAGCTGTTGATCGGGCCTTTACCGTCGATCGGCTGACCCAGCGCATTGACTACGCGGCCAACCAACTCCGCACCAACCGGAACTTCCAAAATGCGACCGGTACATTTGACTTCGTCACCTTCGGTAATATGCTCGTATTCACCCAAGATTACGGCACCTACAGAGTCGCGCTCCAAGTTCATCGCCAAGCCGAACGTATTGTTCGGAAACTCGAGCATCTCGCCCTGCATCACATCAGAAAGACCGTGCACACGCACAATGCCGTCAGTAACAGAAATAACTGTGCCGCGGGTATGGGCTTCCTGCCTTGTATTTAAATTTTCAATTTTAGCTTTCAGCAAATCGCTGATTTCAGCAGGATTAAGCTGCATGAAAACTCTCCTAATTGGTCATAGTCGCGTACAGTTTTTGCAATTTACCCTGTACTGACAAATCTAACACCTGATCACCGACTACTGCCTTGATGCCGCCGATTAAATTGCGATCAGTTTCGAAAACAGCTTGCAACTTGGTCTGAAAATGCTGCTCCAAATCTTGAACAATCTGCTGTTTTTGATTTTCGTCGGCAATATCATAAGCGGTATAGACAACTGCCTGCCGTATATGGTTGCGTGACAGCACCAACTCTTTGAACTGCTCATAAATTTCAGGCAGCACCGGCAAACGCTTTTCCTGAGCCAGCACATACAGGAAATTTTTGAATTTGTAGCTGCCCAAAGCAGGCGAATCACCCAGCAAGTCAATCAGCACATCCGCCTTCTGCTTGGCATCGGTATCGGTTTGAGCGATCAGAACTTCCACATTGGGCTGCTGGACAAGCCAAGCAGCCTCTTTCAGGGAAGTTTGCCAGTTGTCGGCCTGTTCGCTTTCAGCCAATTCAAAAATGGCCTTCGCATAAGGACGGGCAATGGTTGCAAACTCTATCATTGGCTTACAGCTCCTGTTTCAAAGAAGCCAGCAACTGCGCATGTTGTTTTTCATCAACTTCGCGACGCAAGATGGACTCCGCACCTTTTACTGCCAGTGCCGAAACCTGTTCGCGCAAGGCTTCGCGCGCACGGTTTACCTCTTGCTCAACATCTGCTTTTGCTTGAGCGGAAATACGGGCAGCCTCGTTTGCGGCCTGAGTTTTCGCCTCATCCACAATCTGGGCGGCTCGCTTCTCGGCATTGGTTACCATTTCGGAAACCTGATTCCTGCCTTCAGCCAAGAGTTCTGCAACTTTTTTCTCTGCCTGCTCAAAATCGCTTTTACCGCGCTCGGCCGCAGCCAAACCCTCGGCGATTTTATCAGCGCGCTCGTCCAATGCTTTGGCGATAGGCGGCCATACATAGCGTATGGTAAAGCCAACCAAAATCAAAAAGACGATTAGCTGTGCAATTAAGGTTGCATTTAAGTTCACTTTGATAACCTTCCGTATTGGTTTTCAAATTCAAACGAATCGGAAATATCTATTAACCTTGGAACGGTTTAGCGAAGGCAAACAGCAGGGCAATTGCGGCACCAATCAAGAAAGCCGCGTCGATCAGACCAGCGATCAGGAACAGTTTGGTTTGCAGCGGGCCGATCAATTCAGGCTGGCGTGCAGAAGATTCCAGATATTTGGAACCAACCATTGCGATGCCGATAGAAGCACCCAATGCGCCCAATGCAACGATCAGGCTACAAGCAATAGCGATTAAACCGAGGTAAGTCATAGTAAAAACTCCTTAAACAAGAAAGATAAAGAAAGGGAACTACACAAACTACATCAAAAACTGTTTAGTGGTGGTCATGTGCCTGGCCGATATAAACGAAAGCCAAAGCCATGAAAATAAATGCCTGCAGGGTAATAATCAGAATATGGAAAATCGCCCATGCCGCGCCGGCAATAATATGGAAGAAAAACAATATCGGATCCAAGAAACCAATGCTGCCTGAAGCCGCCCAAGAGCCGCCCAGAAGCGCAATCAGCAAGAATACCAGCTCACCGGCATACATATTACCGAACAACCGCATGCCATGGGAAAAAGTTTTTGAGAGATATTCAAGAATATTCAACAGAAAATTAACCGGACCCAGCATCGGGCCGAACGGCGCGGTAAACAACTCATGAACCCAGCCTTTGCCGCCCTTAATCTTAATGCTGTAGAAAATACAGAAAATCAGCACGCCGATGGCCAGTGCAAGAGAAGTATTGATGTCCGCAGTCGGCACCACGCGAAGCAAGGCGTGATGGTTGCCGGTCATTCCCTGCCATACGCGCGGCAGCAAGTCCACCGGCAGTAAGTCCATCGCATTCATCAGGAAAATCCATGTAAACAGCGCCAAACCCAACGGGGCTACCACTTTGCGCGACTGCTCGTTATGGATAATGCCTTTGCACATATCATCGACAAACTCATACAGAAGCTCGACGGCAGCCTGAAAACGGCCGGGCACACCGGAAGTTGCCTTTCTGGCGGCGCGCCACAACAGGAACGAACCAACGACGCCAAGCACGATGGCAAAAAAGATTGCATCAAGATTGATAAAAGAGAAGTCGGCGATATTCTGCAAGCCCTGACCTTCGCTGACATCATTCAGACTGGTAAGACTCTGCAGATGGTGCTTGATATAGTCGGCAGCACCAGACGATTCACTTGCCATAACGATAGACCTTCAGAAATAGTAGAAAAACCAGATGACTGACCAACAGCAAACCGACGATAAAAAACATCTCGCGCAATCCGCCATACAAGTAAAACACAGCTAAAGCGGCAAAGCCGGCCAGTATTATTTTTAAAATTTCTGAAGCGAGAAACACCGCCCCAGCAAAAGCAGGGCGCGAGTAGAAAAATTTTAAAAGCAATACCGAAACCAAAGTGGGGATCGTATAAGACAAACCGCCGAGCAAAAGCGACACACCGGCAGCGCCGTCCCACACCAAATAACAAAACGCCGAAACCAGCAAAGTTACCGCCAACTGCACACCAACTAACGCAAACACAAGAGCCGTCCGAATCTCTACGCCGATTTCAAGCCGGCCGAATATAATCAAAGACACCCGCAGCAGTCAAGCAAATTCGTTAAGGCTTGTGAAAACACGGCGGGAAGCGTAATTTTTTCAAACCCCAGCGTATCACGCCTTAACACAACACCGCCGCACACGCGCAACGGATCCGTGCCGTACAAAAACAGAATTATGATAAAATCCGCCGCTTTTGAGCCTGCCAAACAACGGCAGGCGGCTTTATTACATAAAGGAATATTCATGGCCGGACACAGCAAGTGGGCGAACATCCAACACAAAAAAGCCCGTGCCGACGCCAAACGCGGCAAAATTTTCACCCGACTGATTAAAGAAATCACCGTCGCCGCCCGCTTGGGCGGCGGCGATCCCGCATCCAACCCCCGCCTGCGGCTGGCAATGGACAAAGCCTGGGACGCCAATATGCCCAAAGACAACGTCCAGCGCGCCATCGACAAAGGCACCGGTAATCTCGAAGGCGTGGACTACATCGAGCTGCGCTACGAAGGCTACGGCATCGGCGGCGCGGCGCTGATGGTCGATTGCATGACCGACAACAAAACCCGCACCGTTGCCGACGTGCGCCACGCCTTTTCCAAAAACGGCGGCAATCTCGGCACCGACGGCTGCGTCGCCTTCAACTTCGTCCACCAAGGCTATCTGGTCTTCACCGATGCCGACGAAGACGCGCTGATGGAAGCCGCGCTCGAAGCCGGCGCCGAAGACGTTATCAGCCACGAAGACGGCGTTATCGAAGTGATCACCGCTCCGGCCGACTGGGCGCAGGTCAAAGCCGCGCTCGAAGCTGCCGGTTTCAGCTCGCAGGATGGCGACGTAACCATGCGCGCGCAGAACGAAACCGAGCTCGCCGGCGACGATGCACTGAAAATGCAAAAACTGATCGACGCGCTCGAAGACTTGGACGACGTGCAAAACGTTTACACCTCCGCCGTTTTGCATTTCGACGAATAAACCGCGCCGCCTTTTCAGGCAGCCTGAAACGGGCGGCAGGCATTCAAACCGCCGCCCGCAATCCGAACCACCACAGCAAGGAAATCCGATGAAACCTCTGTTTACCGCCACCGCTCTGGCCGCCCTGCTGGCGCTGACCGCCTGCGACCAGGCAAACAACGCCGCCGGCACAGCATCCGCCGCCGAAACCCCATCCGCCACCCAAGGCGATGCGGGCGCCATTCCTGCCGAAACCAGCGTCAAAAGCCGCGACGGCAGCTTCAGCATCGCCCTTAATTCCGGCTATGCCGACAAAAGCCAAGACCCCGCCTACCAGCCTGAAGGCAGCAAGGCAGACGACATCCTGCTGCTGCAACACAGCGACAGCGAAGGCATCACCGTAACCGCGCTGCGCCTGGGCCAGTCCGGCGACGCCGCGCTGGACGGCATCGAAACCGCGCTCAAAGCACGCGACGATCTGCAGGATCTCTCCAGCAGCAAGCAAAACGGCGTCTTGAGCTACAGCTTCTACAGCGACAGCGACGGCACCACCGTCAACGAAAGCTGCCGCATTCAGGCTGCCGGCAAAGAGCTGGTCAGCATCTGCGCCGTCAGCCCCTATGCCGATGCCGCCGAACTGGAAGACCTGCTGAAAACCGTCAGCTTCGGCTCCTAGGACGTATTGGCAATCAACACGCCCAAGCCTTGTTTCGATATCGTTTCCAAGGCATCGCAGATTTTTCAGGCTGCCTGAAAGCCATGCACCGGATACCCGCGCCGCAGGCAACACGGCAATCCGGCTTTGACGACCCTGCCGCAGCTTTCAGGCTGCCGCAGGGTTTTCCCTTGCCGTAAAAGCAGCCTGAAAACCCTTTTCATCCCGTTTCCCAGCCTTTCAGGCTGCTTTTGCCATGACTGAATTTCCCCCGCAAGACACCGCCCATATGCGGCGGGCGCTTGATTTGGCCGCACAAGGCCGCTTTTCCACCTCGCCCAATCCCCGTGTCGGCTGCGTGATTGCCCGCGGCGGGCAGATTGTCGGCCAGGGTTTCCACCTGCAGGCCGGCACGCCGCATGCCGAAGTCCACGCCCTGCGGCAGGCGGGCGAACTGGCGCGCGGCGCCACCGCCTACGTTACCCTCGAACCCTGCGCCCACTACGGCCGCACCCCGCCTTGCGCCGAAGCCCTGATTGCCGCCGGCGTCGGCCGCGTGGTGGCCGCCATGCGCGACCCCAATCCGCAGGTGGCCGGCAAAGGTTTCGCCATGCTTGAAGCCGCCGGCATCGCCACCGCCTCGGGTCTGCTCGCCGACGAAGCACGCGAGCTGAACCGCGGTTTTCTGTCGCGCATCGAGCGCGGCCGCCCCTTTGTGCGCATCAAAACCGCCGCCAGCCTCGACGGCAAAACCGCCCTGAGCGACGGCCGCAGCCAATGGATTACCGACAGCGCCGCCCGCGCCGACGTCCAAATCCTGCGCGCCGAAAGCTGCGCCGTGCTTACCGGCATCGGCACCGTATTGGCCGACGACCCGCAGCTCAATGTGCGTGACTTCCCTACCCTGCGCCAGCCGCTGCGCATTGTGCTCGACAGCCGCCTGCGCCTGAGCCCCGCCCACCGCATCGCCAGCGACGGCGGCGCCACGCTCGTGATCACCCATACCGAAGACGACGGCCGTTTCGCCGCCCATCCCGCCGTGCGCGTGCGCACCCTGCCCGCCGGCGCCAGCCCGCACATCGACCTGCCCGCGCTGCTGGCGCTGCTGGCGGCGGAAGAGCAAATCGGCGAACTGATTGTCGAAGCCGGCGCCACTTTGGCCGGCGAGTTTCTGCGGCAGGATTTGGCCGACGAAATCGTCCACTATCAGGCGCCGAAAATGCTTGGCAGCGGCACACGCGAACTTTTCAGACTGCCTGAAAACCCCGCCGCGCTCACCGGTGCGGGCAGCTGGCACACCCGCAGCGTCGAAGTGCTGGGCAGCGGCATCAAATGGGTGCTGCGCCGGCCTTAACCTGTCCTTACACAAAAGCATGCCATAATCCGCCCGCCCCTTCGCGGGCGTTTACTTACCAACATATCGAAAGGTAAAACCATGAATCTGGACGACGTAAAGAAAAATGTCGAATCTGCCGTTGAAAACGCCAAACACCAGGCCGAAGATTTCGTCCACCGCGCTGAAGACGCTGCCAAAGACGCGGTCGAATCTGCCAAAAAAGCGGTAAACGAAGCCGTGGAATCCGCCAAAGGCAAGGCCGAAGAAGCCAAAGAAACTTTGGGCGGCAAAGTGGAAGAAGCGAAACACACCGCCGAAAACGCTCTCGGCTCGCTCACCGACAAATTCAAATAAACTCCCCACCGCGACCCCGCGTTTCAGGCTGCCTGAAACGCGGGGTTTTGCATGCGCCGCCGTTGCGGCAAACTTTCAGGCTGCCTATCCCCAAGCAGCCTGAAAGGCTTTTTTCAGGCTGCCTGCGCGGCGAAAACTGCTAAAATCGCGCCCTTTTCCGTTTTCCGATTTTCAGGCTGCCCTATGTCCGCAAACCTTCCCATCCTTCCCCCCGCCATGCTCGGCATACTCGGCGGCGGCCAGCTCGGCGCGATGTTCGCTATGGCCGCCAAAACCATGGGCTACGGCGTAACCGTGCTCGATCCCGACCCCCACGCCCCCGCCGCCCGCTTTGCCGACCGCCATCTGTGCGCGCCGTTTGACGATGCCGCCGCGCTCGCCGAACTCACCCGATGCGCCGCCGTTACCACCGAATTTGAAAACGTCAGCGCCCAAGCGATGCGCGATCTGGCGCGCCACACCCGCGTTTCCCCCTCGGGCGACTCGGTGGCGGTGGCGCAAAACCGCATGCTGGAAAAAAGCTATATCCGCCGCGCCGGCCTGAGCACCGCGCCCTACGCCGAAATCCGCAGCGCCGCCGACATCACGCCCGACTGCGCAGCGCTGCTGCCGGGCATCGTCAAAACCGCCACCCTGGGCTACGACGGCAAAGGCCAAATCCGCGCCGGCAGCCTGAAAGACGTTCAGGCTGCCTTCGACACGCTCGGCGGCGTGCCCTGCGTGCTGGAAAAAATGCTCGACTTGCGCAGCGAGATTTCCGTGATCGTCTGCCGTTTGGACAGCCAAAACGCGCTCTGCTACGACCCCGCCGAAAACCGCCACGAAAACGGCATCCTCGCCTACTCCGCCGTCCCCGCCGCCCTGCCGCAGGACGTTTTGGACCAGGCGCGCGAAATGGCGCTGCGGCTGGCCGACGAGCTGGACTACGTGGGCGTGCTGGCGGTAGAAATGTTCGTCGTCGGCGACACCTGCGAGCTGGTGGTCAACGAAATCGCGCCGCGCCCGCACAACAGCGGCCACCACACCATCGACGCCTGCGCCGCCAGCCAGTTTCAGCAGCAGGTGCGCCTGATGTGCGGCCTGCCCCCCGCCGACACCCGCCTGCTTTCCCCCTGCTGCATGGCCAACCTGCTGGGCGATTTGTGGCGCGGCGGTGCGCACGACATCGAGCCGGACTGGTCGCGCATCCTGCAGCACCCGCGCGCCCACCTGCACCTGTACGGCAAAACCGCCGCCCGCGCCGGCCGCAAAATGGGGCATTTCACCGTACTCGCCGCCGACAGCGAAACCGCGCTGCAAAAAGCGCAGGCCATGCACGGCAGCCTGAAAGAAACCACGCCGTAAAGGCGGCGCACCAAGCGCCGACAACAAGGCAGCCTGAAAGCTCCCGAGGAATTTGGTATCCAACGAAAAATTTTGATAAAGTGGCCGCCTACCGGCAGTCTGAAACACTTTTCAGGCTGTCTCCCGGCAAGCCGTACAATTAAAACCAACGTAAAAGGATAGCAAAATGAAATTATTTCCCGTATTCGCCGTGCTGCTGCTTTTGGCAGCCTGCGGCCAAAGCGATCAGGAAAAAGGTCCGACCAAAGATCTCTACAATACCGATAAAATCAAACCCACATCCGAGCCGGGAGCTTGGTAAGCACACGGTTCGCGCCTTTTTAAAAAGCAGCCTGAAAACCTTTTTCAGGCTGCTTTCGCGCTTTCAGGCTGCCTTGGCCTTTGCGGCAGCCTGAAAACAGTTTCGCCGCGAAACTACCTGCCGCCGCTGCATTAAATTGTTTCATGCGCCAAGCGCAAATTAAGCGCTTGCGCCGGCGCGGCAAAACCGCGACCATTGCAGGCTGCAAAATTGCCTAGGCCGCATCCGTGCAGCCGCCCTGCTTTCCGGCCGTTTGCGGCCATTTCCATTATCAGGAGAACCGATATGACCACCTTCCATCTTTCCGGCTACCCGCGCATCGGTGCCAAACGCGAGCTGAAATTCGCCGTCGAAGCCTTTTGGAAAGGCGCCAAATCCGAAGCCGAGCTACGCGAAACCGCCGCCGAAATCCGCCGTCTGAACTGGGCGACGCAGAAAGCCGCAGGCGCCGACCTTGTGCCCGTCGGCGATTTTTCCTTCTACGACCACGTGCTCGACACCCTGTGCACCCTGGGCGCGATTCCCAAACGCTTCGGCTTTGACGCCGCCAAACTGAGCCTGCCGGAGTATTTCCAGCTGGCACGCGGCAACGCCACCCAGTTTGCGATGGAAATGACCAAATGGTTTGACACCAACTACCACTACATCGTTCCCGAATGGCACGCCGACACCGAGTTTTCCGTGAACGCCGCCAACCTGATCGCCCAGATTCAGGAAGCCAAAGCGCAAGGCTACGACATCAAACCGACGCTGGTCGGCCCGCTGACCCTGCTGTGGCTGGGCAAGAAAAAAGAAGAGTTCGGCTGCCGCGTCAAAACCCTGCTGCCCAAACTGCTGCCCGCCTACGCGCAACTCTTGCGCGAGCTGGCCGCCGCCGGTGCCGACTGGGTGCAGATTGACGAGCCGATTCTCGCCGCCGATGCGCCGCAGGCCTATCTCGACGCCTTCGCCGGCGTGTATCAGGAGCTGGCCAACACCGGCGTGCGCATCATCATCGGCACTTATTTCGCGTCTGTCGCCGAGCATCTCGAGCTGCTCAAATCCCTGCCGGTACACGGCGTGCACATCGACTGCGTGCGTGCGCCCGAGCAGCTGGCCGTGTTCGCCGGCGGCTGGCCGGACAACAAAGTGCTGTCCGTCGGCCTGATCGACGGCCGCAACGTTTGGCGTGCCAATCTGAACAAAGTGATCGATACGCTGCAACCCGTTCGGGAAAAATTCGCCAACAACCTGTGGATCGCCCCCAGCTGCTCGCTGCTGCACAGCCCGCAGGATTTGGCCGTTGAAGAAAAACTCGACGCCGAAATCAAATCGTGGATGGCCTTTGCCGCGCAGAAACTGGTCGAGCTGGGCACGGTCAAACGCGCCCTGGAAAACGGCAAAGACAGCGTGAAAGACGCGCTGGCCGCTTCCGATGCCGCCGCCGCCGACCGCGCCACCAACAAAAAAATCCACAACGACGCCGTACAAGCGCGCGTAAGCAGCCTGAAAAAAGGCGAAGACCAGCGCAAATCGCCCTTCCCCGCGCGCATCAAAGCGCAGCAGGAATGGATGAAACTGCCGCTCTTGCCCACCACCACCATCGGTTCGTTCCCGCAAACCGCCGAAATCCGTCAGGCGCGCGCCGCCTTCAAAAAAGGCGAACTCTCCGCCGCCGATTACGACGCCGCGATGAAAAAAGAAATCGCCTACTGCGTCGAAGTGCAGGAAAAACTGGAAATCGACGTACCCGTCCACGGCGAAGCCGAGCGCAACGACATGGTCGAATACTTCGGCGAACAGCTGGCCGGCTACTGCTTCACCCAGTTCGGCTGGGTGCAGAGCTACGGCAGCCGCTGCGTCAAACCGCCCGTCATCTTCGGCGACGTCTCCCGCCCCGCGCCGATGACCGTTTACTGGTCGTCCTACGCGCAAAGCCTGACCAAACGCCCGATGAAAGGCATGCTCACCGGCCCGGTTACCATGTTCAAATGGTCGTTTGTGCGCGACGATATCCCGCTGTCCGTCGTTGCCAAACAAATCGCCCTCGCCCTGAACGACGAAGTTTTGGACTTGGAAAAAGCCGGCATCAAAGTCATCCAGATTGACGAGCCCGCCATCCGCGAAGCCATGCCGCTGAAAAAAGCGCAATGGGACGAATACCTGGCCTGGGCGTGCGAATCCTTCCGCCTGTCGTCCGTCGGCGCCGAAGACAGCACCCAGATCCACACCCATATGTGCTACTCCGAGTTCAACGACATCCTGCCCGCGATCGCTTCGATGGACGCCGACGTCATCACCATCGAAACCTCGCGCTCCGACATGGAGCTGCTGACCGCGTTCGGCGACTTCAAATACCCCAACGACATCGGCCCGGGCGTGTACGACATCCACAGCCCGCGCGTGCCGACCGAAGGCGAAGTCGAACACCTGCTGCGCAAAGCGATGGAAGTCGTGCCCGTCGAGCGCCTGTGGGTCAACCCCGACTGCGGCCTGAAAACCCGCGGCTGGAAAGAAACGCTGGAACAGCTCGAAGTGATGATGGCCGTAACCAAGAAACTGCGCGGCGAGTTGGATAACAAACGTTAAGCCGCGTTTGCACCCAAGCACGCAGTAAAAAGGCAGCCTGAAAGCCGGAAAACGGTTTTCAGGCTGCTTTTTGTGTTGGTTTCAGCCGGTATGTGCAACAATCTTCCAAAAATTCCGCGCCTTGATGTAAATCAATCGCAGCGCTGCTGAAAATCATTTACAATTGCCGCCGTTTTCTTTACATTTGGCGGTACCCATGATCCAAACCATCAGCTGGCGCAACACCGAAGCCGCGCCCGACGCTTTTCCCGAGCGTCAGGCGCTGATGCCGATTTGGGGCGGGGTGCCGCTGCCCCAGCCGCAATGGCAGCAAATCTGGCAGCAGGATTTGGCGCAAGCGATAAACGAAGACGCGCTGACCTATCTGCACATCCCCTTTTGCGCCAACCACTGCGTGTTCTGCGGTTTCTACCGCAATGCTTGGAAAGACGGCTACAGCGCGGTTTATGTCGATAAAGTTATCGAAGAGATGGCCTGCGAAGCCGAGCAGCGCAGCATCGGCGGCAAAATCCGCGCGGTGTATTTCGGCGGCGGCACACCCACCGCGCTGCACAGCGAAGACTTGGCGCGCCTGATCCGCGCCTGCTACCAATATCTGCCGCTGGCCGATGATTGCGAATTTACCGTTGAAGGCCGCATGAGCCATTTCGGCATGGACAAAGCCCAAGCCTGCATCGACGCCGGCGCCACGCGCATTTCCATCGGCGTGCAGACTTTCAATACCGTCATCCGCAAGCGGCTCGGCCGCAAAAACAGCGGCGAAGAAGCGCTGGCCTATCTGGAAGAGCTGTGCCGGCTGGATGCGGTGATTGTCGCCGATTTGATGTTCGGCCTGCCCGCCCAAAACGATGATGTCTGGCAGCGCGATTTGGAGCTGGCTCTGTCGCTTCCGCTCTCCGGTCTCGATACCTACGCTTTTAACTGCTACCCCTTTTTGCCCATCAACCGCATGATCGAAAAAGGCGCCTTCCCCGTGCCGCCCGGGCTGGACATGCAGTCGCGCCAATATGCCTACGCCGTTGCCTATCTGCGCGAGCAGGGCTGGCGGCAGGTGAGCAACAACCACTTCGCCTACCCCGGCCGCGGCGAGCGCAACCTTTACAATACCTTAGTCAAATCCAATATGCCCTGCCTGGCTTTCGGCTCCGGTGCCGGCGGCAACACCCGCCGTTTCAGCTATCAGATACAGGGCGATTTGAAAAGCTATCTCGACACGCCCAAAGGCAGCAAAAACCTGTCGTTTATGAGCCGCCACGGCGAACACAAAACCCTGCTCGGCCGCGTCCAGCACGATATCGAACTCGGCCGCATCGACACTTCGCTGTTTTCAGGCTGCCCCGAAGCGCAAAAACTCATCGCCCAATGGCAGAAAATCGCGCTGCTCGAAATCGATCAAGACGGCATTGCCCGCCTTAACACCAGCGGCCGCTACTGGTCGCCCACCCTTACCCGCAAGCTGATGCTTGCCCTCCCGCAAACTTCAGGAAAGGAAAATTCCATGTCTTCACCGCTCTCCGCCGAACAGCAAACCGTATTGCGCCAGTCGCTGGCCGACAATCCCGGCCAGATTCTCGAAATGCTCGCCGCCAAACACCAGTGCAGTCTCGAAGACGTGATCCGCTGCCTGCCCGACAACATGATCCGCCACACCGAAGGCAGCCGCATCGTCGAATTTCTGCAGGCGGTGGCCGGCTGGAACGAAGCCGTTACCTTTATCGCCCACACCCCCGACGCCATCGTCGAAGTAACCGGCAAACTGCCCAACGGCAAAGTCGGCCACGGCTTTTACAACTTCCAAGAAGCCGAAGCCGGCGGCGTGCACGGCCACATCTATTATGAAAACTGCCAGCGCATCTACCTGATGGAGCGCCCCTTTATGGGCAAAGCCACCTGCTCGCTCAACTTTATGAACAAAAACGGCGGCGCCATGTTCAAAATCTTCGTCGGCCGCGACGAAAACGGCGAACTCAAAGCCCACCAGCTCGACGCCATGCGCAAGCTGTTTGAAGGAGCCTGACCATGATCCTGCTCTTCGGTGCCAACGGCGCCGCCGGCCGCGCCTTTATCGAACAGCACGGCGGCCAAAACCTGACCGCCGTGCTGCGCGCTGCCGACGACGGCTTTTTCGCCGCGCGCAACATCCCCGTAACCACCGCCGACGTGCTCGATGAAGCCGCCGTCGATGCCGCCTTCGAGCGCAGCCGTCCCGACACCGTTATCAGCTTTGTCGGCGGCAAAAACGACGCCGGCATCCGCAGCGACGCCACCGGCAACATCCACATCATCCGCGCCGCCGAACGCCACACCCCCAACGCCCGCTTCATCCTGATCACCAGCATGGGCTGCGGCGAACAATGGGACGGCATGAGCGAGCGCTTCAAACAGGCGCTCGGCGAAGCCGTGCAGGCCAAAACTGAAGCCGAAAACGTACTGCGCCAAAGCAGCCTGAACTGGAGCATCCTGCGCCCCTGCGGCCTGGGCAACGGCGAGAGCAAAGCCTACCGCTTAAGCGGCAGTGACACCTCCGTTCCCGCCGGCTACATGACCCGCAACGGCCTGGCCGCCGCCGTGCTCGCCGTGCTGGCCGACAACACGGCCGGCGGCCAAGTCTATTCGGTTACCGCCGACCCGGCCGAAGCAGCCTGAAAGCGCCCCGCCGCCTGCCCGATTAACGGCAGGCGTTTTTTTTGGCTTTCAGGTTGCCTGCAGCAAAGCACCGACGGCAGCCTGAAAGCGCAGGCACGGCATACGGTGTGTGCCAAACTTTCAGGCTGCCCGTTTTCAGGCAGCCTGAAAATCCCGCCGCCTTACCCTGCCCGATATTTTTTGCCACCGCTAATTTTCCGCAAATTGTCGCCGCCTATAATCCGCACACGTCGAACAAGACGCCCCAAACAACACGAAAGGAATCCAAAATGAAAAAACTGATGCTTGCCGCCCTGATCGCCATCTCCGGCGCCGCCGTGGCCGACGACTACATCGAATACAAAATGCACCAAGACCCCGCCTACGAGCAAAACCGCGCCAAAGCGGTAAAAATGCTCGAAAAACGCGGCTACCGCGTGTACAAAATCGAAGCCGACGACCACCGCGGCCGTCCCGCTTTCGATGTCGATGCCTACAAAGGCAATGTCGAATACGACATCAAACTCTCCTACCCCGACCTGCGGATTCTGAAAGAAAAAATCGACGACTAAATCCCGCACGACCCAAAGGCAGCCTGAAAACCGAAAACCCGCTTTCAGGCTGCCTTTTGCCATAGAAAGCGCCGGCGCATCCGCATATAATCGGCAGCCTGATTCACCCGTTTGCAAAGGAAAAAATATGAGTTCGAACCACACCATCCTCCAATCCCTCCCCGTCGGACAAAAAGTCGGCATCGCCTTCTCCGGCGGGCTGGACACCTCCGCCGCATTGCTGTGGATGAAACTCAAAGGCGCGCTGCCCTACGCCTACACCGCCAATCTCGGCCAGCCCGACGAAGACGACTACAACGCCATCCCCGCCAAAGCCAAGCAATACGGCGCCGAAGCCGCCCGCCTGATTGACTGCCGCGCCCAGCTCGCGCAAGAAGGCATCGCCGCCATCCAATGCGGCGCGTTTCACGTTTCCACCGGCGGCGTACCCTATTTCAACACCACCCCGCTCGGCCGCGCCGTAACCGGCACCATGCTCGTTTCCGCCATGAAAGAAGACAACGTCAACATCTGGGGCGACGGCAGCACCTACAAAGGCAACGATATTGAACGTTTCTACCGCTACGGTCTCTTAACCAACCCCGCGCTGAAAATCTACAAACCCTGGCTCGACCAGCAGTTTATCGACGAACTCGGCGGGCGCGAAGAAATGTCCAAATTCCTGATTGCCAATGGCTTTGACTACAAAATGTCGGTGGAAAAAGCCTATTCCACCGATTCCAATATGCTCGGCGCCACGCACGAAGCCAAAGATTTGGAGTTTCTCAACAGCAGCGTCAAAATCGTCAAACCCATCATGGGCGTAGCGTTTTGGGACGAAAGCATTGAAATCAAAGCCGAAACCGTATCCGTGCGCTTTGAAGAAGGCGTGCCCGTCGCGCTCAACGGCAAAACCTTTGCCAGCGCGGTGGAACTCTTTTTAGCAGCCAACCAAATCGGCGGGCGGCACGGCTTGGGCATGAGCGACCAAATTGAAAACCGCATCATCGAAGCCAAATCGCGCGGCATCTACGAAGCCCCCGGCATGGCGCTGCTGCACATTGCCTACGAACGTTTAGTGACCGGCATCCACAACGAAGACACCATCGAACAATACCGCATCAACGGCCTGCGCTTGGGCAGACTGCTCTACCAAGGCCGCTGGTTTGACAGCCAAGCGCTGATGCTGCGCGAAACCGCCCAACGCTGGGTTGCCCGCCCGATTACCGGCGAAGTAACGCTGGAACTGCGCCGCGGCAACGACTACTCCATTCTCAACACCGAGTCGCCCAATCTCACCTACCAGCCCGAGCGCCTGAGCATGGAAAAAGTGGAAAACGCAGCGTTCACGCCGCTCGACCGCATCGGCCAGCTCACCATGCGCAATCTGGACATTACCGACACCCGCACCAAACTGGGCATTTACGCGCAAACCGGACTGGTGCAACTGGGCGAAGGCGCGGTGATTCCGAAGTTGGATAACAAATAAAGCAAACGCCAAAAGCAGCCTGAAAAGCGGTTTGACCGGTTTTCAGGCTGCTTTTACACGTTAATGGCAAGACGGTATTTAGGCAGCTTCAGGCTTTTACAAAACTTTCAGGCAGCCTGAAAACCAACCCGCCGCCGGCATTTGACAAACCGCCACCCCTTCATCTATCATCCGTCGCATATATGAAATTCTTTATATATTGTACTCAGGAGATGAACATGAAACGAAACGTCGGCACAATCGACCGGATTATCCGGATTGTTTTGGGTATCGCCCTAATCGCGGGCACACTAACGGGCTATATCGGCTGGTGGGGCTGGATCGGCGTGGTGCCGCTGGCTACCGGTTTAATGTCGAGCTGCCTGCTGTACAGCCTGCTCGGCATCAATACTTGTCCGGTTGGTAAAAAATGAGCGCGGCGGGCACTTTGCCGCGCATCGGCGCGGACGAAATCGGCAAGCTCGGCGGAGAAGTGCTGCTTATCGACATCCGCAGCCCAGCCGAATACCGGCGCGAGCATATTGCCCAAGCGCTGTGCATCGCGCCCGATGAGTTGGCAGAAAAACTGCCGTCTGCCGCCGCCAATGCCGATATATTGGTGTTCCATTGCCTGTCGGGCATGCGCACCGCGCAGGCAGCGGCAACGCTGGCGGCAGCGGCAAACGGGCGCACAGCCTATATTTTGGACGGCGGCCTGCAGGCATGGAAAAAAGCCGGCCTGCCCACCGTCACCGACCGCAGCGCGCCGCTGGATATGATGCGGCAGGTACAGATTGGCGCCGGTTCGCTGGTGTTGCTTAGCGTTATCGGCGGCGCGGTTTTCTCCCCCGTGTTTTACCTGCTCGCCGCTTTGGTGGGCGCGGGACTGCTCACGGCGGGGCTGACCGGATTTTGCGGCATGGCCAAACTGCTGGCGCGGATGCCGTGGAATCGGGCTTGAAGCAAAGCTGGTACAATCTGAAACCCTTACAAGATTCCGAACTCTCCCCAACGTCATTCCCGCACAAGCGGGAATCTTGCCTGATATCCGGTGATGGTTGGGGAAACAAACATTGTTTAAACTCCGCCAAGATTCCCGCCTGCACGGGAATGACGGCACAGAAGTTTTTGCAAGCGTTCGAATCTATTGCCAATATATTCAGACGGCCTTTGTTTTCATTACATGGGCCGTCTGAAACATCTTTTAAAACAAAAACACACCGCAAACCCGCCCCAAATGGACATTAAAAATCCCCCCTACGAAGAAGCCGCCGCCTTTTTGAAGCTGCTGGCCAATCCCAACCGCCTGGCCGTGCTGTGCAACCTGCACGAAGCGCAACGCAACGTTACCGAGCTTTCGCAGCTTACCGGCCTGCCGCAGGCGGCCACTTCTACACAACTGGCCCTGCTGCGCGAAGCGGGGCTGGTGGCCTGTGAAACCAAGCACCGCGAGCGGCTCTACTATCTGGCCGATGCGCGCGTGGGCGAAACCATCAAACTGCTGTATTCGTTTTTCTGCGCAGAAGCTAGCGATAAAACGCCGTAAAAAGCAGCCTGAAACCCGATTTTCGGTTTTCAGGCTGCTTTTTACTTTTCAGGCTCCCTATGCCTGGCGCATCGCCTTTTGCACGCCGAAAATCGATGCCAGCGCCAGCGCGAAGCCCAAAAGCGATTTGGCGTCCATGCTCTGCCCCAAAAACAGCCAGCCCAGCACAAAGGCGCACACCGGGCTGAGCAGCGCGAGCGAAGAAACCACGGCGGGCGGCAGTTTGGCGATGCCGCGAAAAAACAGCGCGTAGGCAAACACCGCGCCAAACAGGCTCAGATAGAGATAACCGCCAATATTGGCTGCCGTCAGCGTGTCGGGCGGCGTTTCCAGCAGCAGGGCGGCGGGCAGCAGAAACAGTCCGCCAAACAATAACTGCCAGCCGGTAAAGGCCAGCGCGCCCAGCGAAATGCGCCAGTGTTTCGACAGATACACGCCCAGCGCCATGCCCGCCGCGCCGGTGAACGCCGCCGCCATGCCCCAGCCGTCAAACCGCGCCTGCGGCGACAGCACCATCAGCGCGATGCCCGCCACCCCCGCCGCCGCCCAGCCCCATGCGGCTTTGGGCGGCATGTTTTTGCCGATCAGCCAGCCTAATAGCAGAATCATCAGCGTCTGCGTCGAGCTGAGCGTGGCCGCCAGCCCGCCCGGCAGGCGGTAGGCGGAAACAAACAGCATGGCCTGAAACAGGCCGATATTGAGCACGCCCAGCACCACCACCCTCGCCCATTCGCCGCGTGCAGGCGCGCGGCGGGTGTAGGCCAGCAGCAGCAAACCGGCGGGCAGCACGCGGATCAGCGCGGCGGTAAACGGGCGGTCGGGCGGCAGAAATTCGGTGGTAACCAGATAAGTGCTGCCCCAAATCAGCGGGGCAAGGGCAGTAATCAGCAAATCGCGGTTGCGGGCGGCGGACATGGGTTTTTTTTCCTTGACGGGTGCGTTCGGGCGGGTCAGGCAGCCTGAAAAGCAGTTTTGGATTTATCTTAACGCCGAGATAAATTAACGCAGCAACTGTCTTGTTGTCAAGATAAAATAACGCGCTGACTGAGCAACCGCACAAAGGAGACGCCATGAACGCCCGAGAGCAAGACGCGGTGGATGCCATCGCCGCCCAATGGCACAAAGAGCTGCCCGCTTTGGCAGCGGAAAACATGATACTGATCGGCCGGCTCAAACGCTGCGCCGTGCAGATCGACCGCGAATTGGAGCGGGTATTTGCCGCGCACGGGCTGGGCGGCGGGCTGTTTGACGTACTCGCCACCCTGCGCCGCAGCGGCGCGCCCTACACGCTCACCCCCACCGAGCTTTACTCGTCGCTGATGGTCAGCTCCGGCACCATCAGCACCCGCCTGAAAAAGCTCGAAGCCGAAGGCTGGATCGAGCGCCTGCCCAACCCCGAAGACGCCCGCAGCCTGCTGGTGCGCCTGACTGCCGGCGGCAAAGAGCGGATCGAACAGGCCGTCTTCCCCCACGTGGCCAACGAACAGCGCCTGCTCGACAAGCTCGACCCTGCAACGCGGCAGCGCCTGGAGCAGGATTTGAAAAGCTGGCTGGCCATCTTGGAAAGCGACAATCAGGCAGCCTGAAAGACTGAAATCCGCTTTTCAGGCTGCCTGCCGCCGCGCCTGCCAAGACTTCTCAGGCAGCCTGAAAAAGATTCCCTTACGCTTTTCAGGCAGCCTGAAAGCCGCAAAAACCCACCGGCAGCGGCAAACCCTGCTACGATAGCCGCCCTTACCCCGTTTCCCGAGTGGCCGCCATGCTCGAACTGAAAAACATCTGCAAACGCTTCCCCGCCAAAACCGTTGCCCGCGACATCAGCCTGACGGTGGAAAACGGCCGCATTCTGGCGGTGCTCGGCGCCAGCGGCAGCGGCAAATCGACGCTGCTCAATATGATCGCCGGCCTGACCGAACCCGACAGCGGCGACATCCTGCTGGCCGGCCGCCGGCTCAACGGCCTGCCGCCGCAGCGGCGCGGCTGCGCGATGATGTTTCAGGATTTCGCCCTGCTGCCGCACCTGAACGTGTGGCAGAACGCCGCCTTCGGCCTGCGCCTGCGCGGCACGCCCAAAGCCGAAGCCCGCCGCCGCGCCGAAGCCGTGCTCGAACAGCTGGGTATGGCCGCGCTTGCCGAGCGCCGCGTTACCGCTCTTTCCGGCGGCGAACAGCAGCGGGTGGCGCTGGCGCGCGCGCTGCTGGCCGATCCGCAGGTGATGCTGCTGGACGAACCGTTTTCCAGTCTCGACACCATGCTGCGCAGCCAGCTGCAATCGCAGGTGCGCGAACAGGTTGTCCGCTGCGCCGTACCCGCCGTGCTGCTCAGCCACGACCCCGCCGAAGCCTGCCTGACCGCCGATGCCATCGCCCTGCTGGCCGACGGCCGCATCATCCAGCACGGCACGCCGCAGCAAATACTGGCGCGGCCGGCATCCGCCGCCGCCGCCCGCCTGCTCGGCTGCCTGAATGTCAGCGAAACGCGCTATGTGCCGCCCGACGCCATCCGTCTCGGCGGCGAAGGCGAAAGTTGCCGCATCGCCGGCATTTTCCGCCAGCCCGAACGCTGGCGCGTCGAACTCGACCATCCGCAGCTGGGCCGGCTGACCGCCTTTTGCGAGCAGGCCGAGCGGCCGGACTGGGACGGGCATTGCAAAGCTGCCGTCGATTACGCGCGGATAGTCGATTTTGACGGGCAGGCAGCCTGAAAACGCGACAGCGCGTCTTTTCAAGCACGCCAAACGGCAAAAAGCAGCCTGAAAGCCTTGCTCAAAGGTTTTCAGGCTGCTTTTTTGTTGGAAAACGAAAAAACACCCGCAGTTGCCTGCGGGTGTTTGGATGCGGTGCCGTTTACACTTTGGCGGCAGCAGCCACTTCGGCGGCGTAATCGACTTCTTTTTTCTCGATGCCGTCGCCCACTTTGTAGCGGACGAAATTCACCACTTCGGCGCCGTTCTCTTTTAGGAACTGGGCAACGGTCTGGTCGGGGTTCATCACGAAAGCCTGGCCGTTGAGGGTCACTTCGGCAAGGAATTTTTTGATGCGGCCTTCAACCATTTTGGCGGCGATTTCGGCGGGTTTGCCGGACTCGATGGCCTGCTGGGTGTAGATGTGGCGCTCTTTTTCCACGGTTTCGGCGTCAACCTGGTCTTCGGAAACGCATTGCGGTTTGGCGGCGACGATGTGCATGCCGACTTTGCGGGCCACGTCTTCGGCGCCTTTGTATTCCACCAGCACGCCTTCGTTGGCGGCGGCGCCGTGGATGTAGGCGGTCAGCGAGTTGGCGGTTTCGATCAGCTGGAAGCGGCGCACGCTGATGTTTTCGCCCAGTTTGGCGATCACGGCTTTGCGCTCTTCTTCCACCAGCGCGGCCAAATCTTCAACGGAAGCGGGTTTTTTCGCTACCGCGGTTTTGGCTACAGACTGGGCGAAAGCCAGGAAACCGGCGTCTTTGGCAACGAAGTCGGTTTCGCAGTTGATTTCCACCAGTGCGCCGGCATTGCCTTCGATGGCGTAGGCCAGTACGCCTTCGGCGGCAGTACGGCCGGCCAGTTTGCCGGCTTTGGCGCCGGATTTGATGCGCAGGATTTCTTCGGCTTTGGCCATGTCGCCGTCGGCTTCCACCAGCGCTTTTTTGCATTCCATCATGCCCAGGCCGGTGGCGGCGCGCAGATCGGCAACCATTTTCGCAGTAATATTCGCCATTTTTTCAAACTCCTAAAGTGTTGCGGCCGATGCCGCATTCAAAACGGGGCAGGCTGCCTGAAAAGGGCGGACAGCCTGCCTGAAAGGGAAAAGGGGCGGACGCCCCTTGTGCGGGACCCCCCGCTTATTGTGCTTCGGCAGCGGCCTGTGCGGCGGCTACGGTTTCCTGCAGCGACTGGTTTTTGCCTTCCAGTACCGCGTCGGCGATGCCGCGGCAGTACAGGCGGATGGCTTTGGCGGAGTCGTCGTTGCCGGGGATGATGTAGTCCACATTGTCGAAGCTGTTGTTGCTGTCGACAACAGCGATAACCGGAATGCCGAGTTTGGCGGCTTCAACGATGGTGCCGTGCTGGTAGCCGGTGTCAATCACGAAAATGGCGTCGGGCAGGCCTTTCATGTCTTTGATGCCGCCGAGCGAGCGCTGCAGTTTTTCCACTTCGCGGGTCATGTCCAGCAGCTCTTTTTTGTTGTAGCCGCTGGCTTCGCCATTTTCCAAAATGGCGGCTTTTTCTTCCAGGCGTTTGATCGACTGCTTAACGGTTTTGTAGTTGGTCAGCATGCCGCCCAACCAGCGGTGATCGACATAGGGCATGCCGGCGCGGGTGGCTTCTTCGCGGATGATGTCGCGTGCCTGGCGCTTGGTGCCGACGAACAGTACGGTGCCTTTATTGGCAACCAGACGGCGGACGGCTTCTTGGGCAGCCTGAAACAGCGGCAGGGTTTTTTCCAGATTGATGATGTGGATTTTGTTGCGCGCGCCGAAAATGTATTGCTCCATTTTCGGGTTCCAGTAACGGGTTTGGTGGCCGAAGTGTACGCCGGCTTCCATCATCTGGCGCATGGTGATTTGAGACATTGAATTTCCTTACAAAGGGTTAAAGCAGACATTTGCGCAAGAACTTTGCAATCAAAGCACCCTTTCGCGGCAAATGCGAGCGTTTGGTTGAAAATAAAAAAGGCTTCCAAAACGAAAGCCGGCGGATTATAGAGAGTTTCCCGCCGGCGGACAAGTGCGGCGGGGCGGCCAACAGCACTTTTCAGGCTGCCTGCTCGGAGCTTTTCAGGCAGCCTGAAAAGCGCAAACGGGGTCGGCTGCGGCGGGCGGGGCGGATTTTGGCGGTATAATCGCCCCCTTTTTGATGTTTCCGCCCGCTTTCAGGTAGCCGCTTGCAAACGGCGGACGGGGCAGTCTTTCAGGCAGCCTGAAAAGGAGTTTTGCCGCAATGGTTGTTCGTTTGAACGAAAAAAAACTGGCCGATTTCGTAGCGCTGTGTGCGGCGCGCAACGATGCTTTCGGCCTGCTCAAGGCGCTGACGGTCTGGCTGCGCCGCAGCAAGGCCAAGCGCGCGCCGCAGCGGGTGCAGGCCTTGTTGTCGCTGCTGGAAAAAGACCCGCAGCTGCGCGCGCAGACGGCGTCGATGTTCTGCCGCTGGCTCGGCAGCGTGCGCCTGTATCCGCTATTTATCAGCGTGGGCATTTTCTCACGCGAAGGCTTCGGCCGCGAGCTGGCCGACCGCCTGTACGAGCGCATCAATCCGTCCTACAAAGACCCCAAAGACCTGCGCGACGTGTTTGCCATTCTGTTTAGCGACGAGCACGACGGCCGCTGGCTGACGGCGGTGCCGATTCATCTGTGGGCGTCGCTGCTGCGGCTGCTGCGCGCGGCAGCGGGCGAGAGCGAGCGCGAAACCGTGCACCGCTACCTGCGCCAGGAAGGGCTGTATGCGGTGGAAATGCTGTCGATCTGGGTGGCGGCCGAAGCGCTGGAGCCCGACTTAATCCGGCTCGACACCAAACTGCTGGACGCCGATTCGCCCTTTGTCGCCCTTAAGCGCGAAGTGGCGCACTGGGTGGAAGCGCGCAGCAGCAACACGCCTTTTGACGACAGCCATCTGTATGTGATGCTCGACCAATGCCGCCGCCAGGTCGAACACCTGCGCAAACGCGGCACCGGCGCCGGCGCCGGCTCGTCGCTGGGGGTGGCGCACCTGCTGGAGCGGCTGGAGCAGACGCTTAACCGCATGACGCTCTTGATGGACGTGTTCTCGCCCGAGCAGATTCCGCCGCGCTGCCTGCTCGAACTCACCGGCACGCTGGCCAACGCCGCCGCCGAGCAGCACAGCATTTCCTGGCTGTGGAAGCGCAGCGTGAAAATGCTCTCGCGCAGCATCACCCAAAACACCAGCGACCACGGCGAACACTACATCACCCGCAATAAAAAAGAGTTTCGCGGCCTGTTTTATTCCGCGGCCGGCGGCGGCGTGCTGATTGCGCTGATGTCGCTGTTTAAAATCTATCTGGGCACCAAAATCGACAACCATTTCTGGCGCAGCATCGCCGAAGGTTTGAACTACGGCATCGGCTTTATGCTGATTTTCGTGCTGCACGGCACCGTCGCCACCAAGCAACCGGCGATGACCGCTTCCACCATCGCCGCCGCCGTCGAGCGCAACGACGGCAAGCGCGCGGTCAACCAAAAGCTGGCGCAGCTGTTGGTGGACGTTTTCCGCTCGCAGGGCGTGGCGGTGTTCGGCAATATGTTTGTCGCGGCCACCCTGGCGCTGCTGATTACCCTGTTTTACGGCCTGTACCACGGCACGCCGCTGCTCAACGACGCGCAAATCCGCTACCAGCTCAAAGCCATCGACCCCGCCGGCCCCACCCTGTGGTATGCCGCCATCGCCGGCGTGTGGCTGTTTTGCTCGGGCATCATCTCCGGCTTTTTCGACAACCGCTGCGACTACCTCAACCTGCGGATGCGCCTGCGCCACCATCCCCTGCTCAAACGCCTGCTGCCCCAACGCGCGCGCAACTGGTTCGCCGACTACTGGCACCGCAACTACGGCTCGCTGGTGGGTAATGTCTGCTTCGGCATGCTGCTGGGCATCACCGGCTTTTTCGGCCACGCCACCGGCCTGCCGCTCGACATCCGCCACGTCGCCTTCTCTTCCGCCAACGTCGGCTACACCGTTGCCAGCGGCGGCCTCGGCCTGTGGGTGTTTATCCGCAGCATTGTCTTTGTACTGATGATCGGCGGCGTCAACCTGCTGGTGAGTTTTTCCATCACCCTGTGGGTGGCGCTGCGCTCGCGCGAAACCAAAATCGACAGCTGGTGGGGCGTGTTTGCCGCCTTCTGGCAGATTGTCAAAGAACGGCCGTCGGTGCTGTTTTGGCCGCAGCCTGAAAGCGAAAGCCCCGCCGATGCCAAAGATACGAAAGACGGCAAAGACGGCGGCAAAAAACCCGACCAAGCGCCCGGCGCCAAAGCCGACGCGCCACCGGCCAAAGCCGACGGCAAAAGCTAAACCGACCAAGCAGCCTGAAAAAAGCAGCCTGAAAGCCGTTTTCCCCTTTTCAGGCTGCCCCACACCCGCAAGGACAAGCCCATGAACAAACTACTCGCCGCCCTCACCGCCCTGTGCCTGGCCGCCGCCGCGCACGCCTTCGACAGCCGCGAACTCACCGCCCAACTGCAGGCGCCCAAAACCGTGCAGGGGCGCTTTACCCAGCAAAAACACCTGCGCACCCTGACCAAGCCTGTAACCACCAGCGGCCGCTTCGCCCTGCGCCCCGGCCACGGCCTGTTCTGGCACCTGCAAAAACCCTTCGAGCTGCGCCTGCGCGTGCGCCGCGACGGCATCAGCCGCCAAGACGCCTCCGGCGCCTGGAAAAGCAACGGCAGCCAGAGCACGCAGGCCGCCCAAGTCAAACTGTTTATGGCGGTACTCGGCGGCGATACCGCCGAGCTGCAGCGCCACTTTATTCTCAAACTCAGCGGCAGCGCCGGCAACTGGCAGCTGCTGCTCTTGCCCAAAACCGTGGTGATGAAGCAGGTGTTTGAAAACATCACCATCAGCGGCGATAAGCTGGTGCGCCGCATCGAGCTTAAAGAAAAACAGGGCGACCGCACGGTGATGCAGTTTGAACAGCTGCAAACCGACCAAGCCCTGGATGCCGCCGCCAAGCAGGCGCTGGAATAGGCAACCTGAAAACCAAAAGGCAGCCTGAAAGCCCAAAAGCAGCCTGAAAGACCCGCCTGCCGTCTTTCAGGCTGCCCTGCCTTTGCCGGCGCGCTATAATGCGCGCCGTTTTCCATCCGCCGCCAAGGCAGCCTGAAAAAATGTCCGCTACCGCTTCCCCCCTGCTTTCCCTGCTCCACCGCCCCGCCGACGCGCTGCTGGCGGAAAACTGGACGGCCGCGCAGTTTGCCGCCGCCACCGCCGCGCTGGCGGCACGGTTGCGCGAAAACGACGTGCGTGCCGTGGCGCTGTGGTTTGACGATGGCGCCCGTTTTGCTTCCGCCCTGCTGGCGGCCTGGCAGGCGGGCGCCGAAGTGTATCTGCCGCCCAATCTGGCTGATGCCAACCGCAGCTGGGCAGAGCAGGCCGGCGCGCTGTGGCTGAGCGACGATGAAACGCTTTCAGGCCGCCAATGGCACTACGGCGCCGCTGCCGAGCAGGCCGCCGCACCGGCGCAGGCAATGCCGCTGCCGGTCGCCGCTGCCCGCCTGCGGCTGAAAACGTCCGGCTCATCCGGCGAAGCGAAAGTCATCGAAAAAACCTTTACCCAGATGCAGGCCGAAGCGGCGGCGCTGGCGCGGCGGCTGCCGGCGGCGTGGCGCGGTTTGACGGCGCACGGCAGCGTCAGCCCGCAGCATTTGTACGGCCTGAGTTTCCGCATCTTTGCCGCGCTCGCCTGCGGCTGGGTACTCGGCCGGCGCCAATGCGTTTATCCCGAAGACCTGATCGCTGCCAGCAAATCGCCCTGCATCTGGATTGCCAGCCCGGCGCTGCTGAACCGCTTGGGCGAAGCGCGCGACTGGCCGCGGCTGCGGCAAAACCTGCGCGGCATTGTCAGCGCCGGCGGCATGCTGCCCGATAGCACCGCCCAAATGCTGCACGGCAAACTCGGATTTTTCCCGCACGACGTGTACGGCAGCACCGAAACCGGCGCGGTGGCGCTGCGCGAAGGCGGCGGCGCGTGGACGCTGCTGCCGGCAGTTTCCGCCGAAATCAGCGGCGACGGCACACTGGCGCTGGAAGCGCCGTGGACGGCAGGCCGCCAACAGACCGCCGATGCCGCCGAACTGGCCGGCAGCAGCCTGAAACTGCTCGGCCGCCAAGACCGCATCATCAAATTTGAAGACAAGCGCGTGTCGCTCAACCAAATCGAGCACGACCTGCTCGAGCATCCGTGGACGGACGACGCCCATTGCGGCCGCCACCCGCAGCACGGGCGCATCGCCGCCTGGGTGGCGCTCAATGCCGCAGGCATCGCCGCCTGGCGCGAAAAAGGGCGGCCTGCGGTGATCGACGCGCTGCGCCGCCATCTGGCACAAACGCAGGACACCGCCGCGCTGCCGCGCTACTGGCGCTTTGCCGCCGAGCTGCCGCGCAATCCGCAGGCGAAAATCGGCGAACAGGACTTTCAGGCTGCCTTTACCGTACCGCAAACCGCGCCGCAATGGCGTTTGGCCGAACAAGACCCAAGCAGCGGCCGCTACCGTTTTTCAGGCTGCGTGCCGCTCGATCTGGCCTGGTTTGGCGGCCATTTCGCCACTTTCCCGCTGGTGCCGGGCGTTATCGAAGTGCAGTGGGCGATGGATCTGGCGGCATCATTAGGCTGGGCAAACGGCAGCGTCAAACAGATTGAAAACCTGAAATACCAGCACTTTGTGCGGCCGAACGACACCGTCGATTTGATGCTGCGCTACGACGAAGCCAAGCGCAAAATCCACTTTTCCATCACCCAGGGCGACACCGCCTGCGCTTCGGGCAGGGTGGCGCTTCATGGCTAAATGGGCGCGGCTGTATGCGCTGCTGCTGGCGGCGGCCGCGGTGCTGCTGGCGGTGTGGCTGCCGCAGGGCGGCCGGATTCAGACCGACTTTGCCGCGCTGCTGCCGGCCGATGCCGGCGTCGATGAGCTGTGGCGCGCCGCCGATCAAGCCAACGAACGGGCGCTCAACGGCCAGATTCTGCTCTTGGTAGGCGCCGGCGATGCCGAGCAGGCCTTTGCCGCCGCCGAAAACACCGCGCAGCAATGGCGCCAGAGCGGCCTGTTTGCCGCGGTGGACAGCCGCATCAACCCCGATTTGGACGCGCTGCGCGCGCAAATCCGCGCGCTGGGCGTCAATGCGCTCGATGCGCCCAACCGCCGGCTGCTGGACAGCGATCCGGCGGCCTATTTCCGCGGCCGCGCCGAAGATGCCGCCGACCCGTTCGCGCAAAACCTGCTGCCGCTGGAGCAGGACTGGCCGGGCTTCGGCCGTTTCGTGCAGCAAAAGCAGCCCGCCGGCCGCCTGCAATGGCACAGCGGCAGCGGCATGCTGTTTGCCGAGCATGAGAACATTACTTGGGTGCTGCTGCGCGCCAGACTGCCTGAAACCGGCATCGGCGCTCAGGAAAAACTGCTGCCGCTGCTGGCCGCCACCCGCGATACGGCGGCGCGCAAGGGCTACCGCGTGCTGGCCGCCGGCGGCGCGCTGTTTGCCGCCGATGCCAAACACAAATCCGAGCGCGAAAGCACGCTGATGTCGGCGCTGGGGCTGGGGCTGACCTTTGCCCTGCTGCTGGCGGTGTTCCGCAGCCTGCGCGTGCTGGCGCTGTTTGTGCCGCTGTTTGCCGGCATGCTGCTGGGGCTGGCGGCGGTGATCGGCCTGTTCGGCCACATCCATATTCTGGCGGTGGTGATCGGCACCAGCCTGGTCGGCATGATGGTCGATTTTCCGCTGCACTGGCTGGCGCCTTCGGTATTCGAGCGCGGCTGGCAGGGCGTGCCGGCGATGCGCCGCGTGCTGCCGGCGTTTTGCGCCAGTTTGGCGATTACCGTTACCGGCTATCTGCTGCTGGCGTTCACGCCGCTGCCGGTGCTGCGCCAAACGGCGGTGTTTTCGGTGGCCGCGCTCTGCGGCGCTTTTGCAGCAACGGTTTTGCTGCTGCCGCCGCTGTTTAAAGGCTATGCCGCGCGCGAAACCTGGTTTGCCGGCGCGATGCGGCGCGCGGCTGCTTGCAAAGTGCATCTGCTGCTGTGGCCGCTGCTGCTGTTTGCTGCCGCAGGCAGCCTGAAAAGCAACTGGCAGGACGATATCCGCGACTGGGTGGCGCTCGATCCGGCGCTCTTGGCCGACACCAAAGCCGTGGCCGACATCAGCGGCAGCGACAGCAGCGGCCGCTTCGTGCTGGTGGCCGCCGGCAATACCGACGAACTTCTGCGGCGCAACGCCGAAGTGGAAACCGCTCTAGCGCCGCTGTTGGCGCAAGGCAGCCTGAAAGGCGTGCAGTCGCTCAACCAATGGCTGCTGCCGCAGGACGAACAGCGCCGCCTGCAGCGCCGTTTGCGCGACATCGCCGAGCAGCCTGAAAACTTCGCCGCATTCGAGCAGCTGGGCGTGCCCGCCGCCACCGTTCAGGCTGCCCTGCGCGATGCCGCTAAAGCGCCGCCGGTGTCGCTGGAGCAGGGTTTGCAGCCTGAAATCGCCGAAGCGTGGCGCAGCCTGTATCTGGGCAAAATCGGCGCGCGGCACGCCAATATCGTGCGCATTCAGGGCGCCGCCGGCAGCGGCGATCTTGCCGCCGCGCTGGCAAAACTGCCGTGCAACCGAAACGGCGGCGCCTGCGCCCGCCTGATCGACAAGCGCCAGCACCTGAACGGCCTGTTCCGCCACACCCGCAACCAGGCCGCCTGGCTCAAGCTCGCTTCCTTCGCGCTGGCGTGGCTGGTGCTGTGGCGCGTGTTCGGCGCGCGGCGCGGCAGCCTCATCCTCGCCGTGCCGCTGATTTCCGCCGCCGCCACCGTCGGCCTGCTCGGCTGGCTCGGCCTGCCGGTGAGCCTGTTCGCCATGTTCGGCCTGCTGCTGGTGGCCGCCATCGGCGCCGACTACGCCGTCTACGCCCTCACCGCACGCGAACCCCCCGCCGCCAAACTCGGCGGCATCCTCCTCGCCGCCCTTACCACCGCCATCTCCTTCCTGCTGCTTGCCATCAGCACCACCCCCGCCGTTGCCGCCTTCGGCATCACCGTATCGCTCGGCGTGGGGCTGAACGTATTGCTCTCGGCCTGGCTGCTGAAGAAGGAAGGCGCGGGGCGGGAGGCCGTCTGAAAAAGGCTACCTGAAAACGTGAGCTTCAACTAATGAATCGACATCTTGGCAAAGCTAAGGTTGGACTTCTGCAAAACTAAAATATAGCTTCTTATAAAAAGTGTGCCGCCTATCCTTGATCACAATTGTGAGGTGGCATTCAAAACAATCGTTAAAATTTGAGGATAAGAAAATGCAAGAACAGGAAAATAGTAAAAATCAGGAAGTACAAGACAATCACACAATGACCAAACTGCAAGATGTATTCAACCTTGCACATGACCAAGCTCATCCTGACAAAATCGATGCCGCCATCCGTGCCAATACGCGGGTATCTGGACCTAACATGTGGGTATTAATGTTTGCCATTGCCGTGGCGAGTATCGGTTTGAATGTAAACAGCACGGCGGTAGTGATCGGGGCGATGTTGATTTCCCCGTTAATGGGGCCGATCGTCGGTATGGGTTACGGTGCCGCGGTAGGCGATACTGCACTGATCCGCCAAGCAGCACGCAATATTATTGTGTTCATCGCCATCAGTTTGGTTACCGCTACACTGTATTTCCTGCTAACCCCGTTGAAAGAGGCACAAAGCGAGCTTTTGGCACGTACCCAGCCAACCCTATGGGACGTGTTAATTGCCTTCTTCGGCGGTAGTGCAGGCATTGTGGCATTAACGCGCAAAGAAGGAGGCAATG